>Ga0099822_1000011_pt1 | contig 70508 bp, 37 predicted proteins | sample CowpeawhiteBW_FD_76839 | JGI IMG/M metagenome (GOLD analysis project Ga0099822, IMG submission 76839) | Root nodule microbial communities of legume samples collected from California USA - Cow pea white BW | ecosystem: Host-associated > Plants > Roots > Nodule | place: USA: California | collected... | reverse complement strand
ATAAAAAAAAAAAAAAATAAAAAAAAAATATATATATATATATATATATATATATATATATATATATATATATATATATATATAGGGTTACTTAATTAATTATGAATATTTTAATGATTTAAATGAGGATGGAGATATGGCGGGGACGGGTATTATGGCGATATATATTCATCCCATCCCCATACCCAATTGAAAAAATCGGGGATTCTCCATACTCATACCCATACCCAGTCAATGTGGGGATTCCCCGTCAAAACGGGGACGGGTTCGGACAATACCTACGGTGACGGGTTTATTTGTCATCTCTAGTTGGATGCAAAATAATAGAAAAATCAAAGGAATTAATTGACATGTGTCAAAATTACTTTAACTGAAGTAAATAGATAATTTATCTAGTAATTAAATTTCTTATATTATAATTGATTGATATATTAAAAAAATTTCTAAAATATAATATGGTTATAAGGGTGTATAAATTAAATTAGATTTCGTAAATATGAAAATATATCTAAATTGATTCTTTAGTTTTATTTCTTTCTTGTTTATACGGTAGATTGGGTTAAAGTTTGGATAATTTCAGGTTTTACTGTTTTCTTACTTAATAATTTTATAATTATAAAATTTTAAAAACAATAAAATAATATCTACCAATAACTCAGTAAAGTAATAAGATAAGATAATAACCGTATCGATTACTAAATCAATCACTAATAGTTGAAAGACTGAGAAATTAAATCGCAAGAAGAATAATAATGTCAACCGCAACAACTATAAACCATGTTAACAACTATTAACAACTCATTAAAAACAACTCTTAATTCTCATTAATATTAGAATTCATCATCGAATCACATATAAATAATTGTTTTTTTAGTTTGTTCATATATTATATATATATATATATATATATATATATATATATATATATTACACAACTATTAATTTTTTTAGAGCAATACATATTAATTTAATGAATTATTTATTTATTTTCCTCTTAATAACAATTCCTTTATTTTCATAATTTTTAAAACCACATTTTCCTCTATCTTTATCATTCTCTAAATACTATCTTTTTAATCTCATCTTTAATATTCATTCTTATTTTCAGTCCTCCCTTTATTCATAAAAATAATATAATTTAACATAAGTTACTTTTGCTTGAATACAAATTGCAAATTGTATTAATAAATTACATTTTCCGATAATTTGCGACTCAATGCAGATTTTCTATTGATTTTTCTGATTATATTTTTTGTTGAACATTAAAAGTGTGTTAATATTTTAAATATTTTTTTAATATATTTTAAAATATCAAAATTAATAATAATCAATAAATATATTATGATACATAATAAAAAAACAGTACACAAAAATCTAATAGAGAATAACTAAACATGATTTTGTGCGACTTTCATCTAAGATATATAACTAAAAATTTCTATATTTAGATTACATCCGGTTGATTCCACGGTTCAATTTAAAATTAAACAATTCCAAAACTGCACCTTTATATTTCTACTCATTTTAGACTTTGAAATTGTTTGAAATTTCAGTCAGAAGTTTCTATTCCAAATATTTTATCAACATGTTATTTTCAATTCTCATGACAAAACAATTAATCAAACTAAAAGCCTAATTTTAGTTTCCAATACATAATATTTCTTTATCCTTTAATCATACAAATAAAAACACAAATTCGTACATATAAAAATTTAACCTACATCATATAAATTCTATCTAATAGCACTGAATTAGAGTTTTGAATAGAACTAACTTTTCTTACCTAAAAGTAATATGATCTCAGAATTTTTTATTCCTGAGAAATAAAATGAGTTGAAGATCTTTGAATATTATTTAATTTATTTTTAGAAAAATAAACTTAATAAACAAACAATTCACTTTAGGTTAACATGACTTTATTTTTTCTATCTGGATTATACATGCAATTAACCTAAGACACCTACATAAAAAGAGAGATTGAGAACTTGAAATTATAAGAAAAAAAAACTTATCCGAACAAAAATAACTCAGAATTATCTTGAAATTTTGCACTAACAACAAAAAAAATAAAAAACAAATAAACAACCATAAACTAAATAATTATCTATATAAATTATTTTATTTGTAAATTATAAATATTGTATTTCACTAAAATAAAATTTAAATATACTTCAGTCTCATCTGTTATAAATATTTAGATTTAGATTTTAAATGAATTCAGTTTTAATGAGATTAAAAAATAAAAATAATGGAAATTACATGTATAAAAGCTGAATGTTTAATTTAAGAAAATTACTGAATTATCGTTTACATATATATGATAGATAATATAAACTACTTTTTACTATGGATAATTTCTTGAAAGGTATTCATATATAAATTAAAAATAAAAATATAAAAAATGGTACATTGAAAGGAAACAGATGAAAAAATTAATAAATATAGATTGTACTTAAATTTAGAAGATAAAATAGGTATTTAATGCTAATTTATAATATTCAATTACAACAAATTAAATAATTCGATAAACCTGATTTCAACAAAAAGAAAAGGAAAATAAACAACACTCCCGTACGAAAAAGATTATTCAAAATAAAAGAAAATCAAAATAATAAAACGCGATTTTTTTTTATTATGCCTGATAAAAAAATAAATCAGAATTATCTTTAAATTTATAAATAACAAAAAAAAAAAAAAAAAAAATTAAAAATTAAAAAAAAAAAAAAAAAAAAAACAAACAATTATCATAGTAAGCCGTTACAGAGAGATCTTTAAAATGGATATGATGCAGTTAAAAGAGATAATCACAGATTATAGATACAGATATACAAATTCCAAACTCTATAAATTAAGTTCGTCACTTGTGGATTTCTACAGTGTTCGCTCTGGTTTCATTGAAATTAAGCTGTTTCTCTCTCATCTCTGATTTCATCTTTGATTCTTATTTGGTGAAAGGTTTTGGGAATGGCTGGTGGTTTCATCGCAACTGGTTCTCCTGGAAAGAACTATCCAGGAAAGTTGACTGGCAGAGTTTTCTGGACCTGTTTTGTTGCTGCATTTGGTGGATTGATATTCGGTTATGATCTCGGTATATCAGGTACGTTCAATCTGTATCAATCTAACTATCCACTCATTCTTATTGTTTTGTTCATTACTCACATCAAAATCTGCAGGTGGTGTGACTTCCATGGATCCTTTCTTGAAGAAGTTCTTCCCAGAAGTGTATGAAAAGGAAAACAATGTAAAGCCCTCAGATAATCAGTACTGTAAATTTGATAGTCAGACATTGACGCTGTTCACATCGTCTCTATATTTGGCCGCTCTGTTTGCATCAGTGTTGGCATCCTACATCACTCGGCTTTTTGGGAGGCGTCTTACCATGTTCTTGGGGGGTGTGCTCTTTCTTGTAGGTGCTCTGTTTAATGCTTTTGCCCAAAATGTTACCATGCTCATACTTGGTCGCATGTTTCTTGGTTTCGGAATCGGATGCGCCAATCAGGTAATATATACTTATATGTTTCTATATCTATTTATACTTTTATTTTGATAAATTATTATTAACAATATGATGAATTATTTTTAATAAATTGTAATTAATTCTTTTGATATTACTTATGCTATGAATAATTAATTTATGTTGTATTTTTCTGTTTGCAGTCTGTGCCAATATATGTATCTGAGGTTGCTCCTCACAAGTATAGAGGAGCACTTAACATGATGTTTCAGTTGGCGATCACTATTGGAATATTTGTGGCCAATATTCTCAATTACATCTTTGCTCAAATGGAGAACGGACAAGGGTGGCGTTATAGCTTAGGTTGTGCAGGAATTCCTGCCTTAATGATCATGCTCGGTTCCGTCTTTCTTCCTGATTCACCAAGCTCTTTGATCGCACGTGGCCATGATGAGAAGGCCAAAATAGAACTTATCAAGATTCGAGGAACTACAGATGTAGAGCAAGAGTTTGAGGATCTTGTGGCAGCAAGTGAAGCCTCCAAAGCAGTGAAACATCCTTGGGTCTCTTTGTTGAAAAGACAATATAGGCCTCAACTCACATTTGCCATAGCCATTCCCTTCTTTCAGCAACTTACTGGCATGAATGTGATTGTATTTTATGCTCCTGTTTTGTTTAAAACCATTGGGTTTGGAGCCAGTGCTTCACTCATGTCTGCCATGATCACTGGAGGATGTAACGCCATTGCCACTCTTGTCTCCATTTTCACAGTTGACAAGTTTGGGAGACGAACTCTTTTCTTGGAAGGAGGAATACAAATGTTTATTTGTCAGGTAACCTTCATTTTAAACGGGATTTTAATGTTATTTTACTAGTATAATGTGATTAATTTGTTGTTTTTGATTTGGTTTGAAACAGATTGCAATAACTCTGGCAATTATGTTCAAATTTGGACTTGATGGAAACCCAGGAATATTGCCAAAGTGGTATGCTATAGTGGTTGTGTGTGGCATATGTGTGTATGTGGCAGGATTTGCTTGGTCTTGGGGCCCTTTAGGGTGGTTGGTGCCGAGTGAGATTTTTCCTCTTGAGGTGCGTTCAGCGGCACAAAGTATCAATGTCTCCGTGAACATGATCTTTACGTTTATCATTGCGCAAATTTTCACCACAATGCTTTGTCACATGAAGTTTGGATTGTTCATCTTTTTCGCATTCTTTGTTGTTGTTATGAGCATATTCATTAACCGTCTTCTCCCAGAGACTAAGGGAGTTCCCATCGAAGAAATGCATGTTGTGTGGCAGAATCACTCTTATTGGAAGAAATTTGTCAAACCAGCTGAAGTAGAACGAATTAGTGAAGAGTGTTAGGAGATTTTCTTTTATATTAGAGTATTATTAGATTTTCTTTTTATATTAGAGTATTGTTAGATTTTCTTTTTACATTAGAGTATTGTTAGATTTTCTTTTTATATTAAAGCATTTTTTGTTTTATTGATTTTTTGGAAATATTTTTAAATTTGACTCAATAAAAATATTTAGTTTTTTAATTTTTTTTTATGTTAATAGAGATGAATTTAATTTCATAAGAGAATTGGAATTTTCTAATCCAAAATCTTCTATAGAACCAACTAAACTAAAATTCTAGCCATTTTTCTTTTGTTTTGATAATATTATACATATTTTACTTTAAAACTATATAAAATATTTTTGGTAGAAATTTTTGGAAAAGATATATTTGACAAGCAACTTATTTTAAAAAAATAACCAAGTAATCAGGACGGACCTTAGGTGGTCATAAGGAGCATGCCTCCCTCAGAATTATTTTTGTTAAGATTACTTATTAAAATTATAATATTTTTATAATTTTTAAGAAATTTAATTTAATTATAAATAAAATTTAATTATTTATTGAATTTAAAAAATATAAATATATTTATTATTATCCTATTAATTAATAATTCGGAAACTATATTGTTAATATCATTTTTAATAAAAACTTAATTTAAAATTTTAACTTCAGTACTTTATTATTTATTATTAATACCTTAGTTATTTAAATTTGAAAAATTTATTTATATGACGATATTGGATAAGAATAAGACGTACATTTTGTGTAAACAGAAATAATATTTTTATTGTTAAATAAGATTATAAAATAAAATAGAAAATAAATTTTTTATAAATAATATAATTATTTACATAAAATATGACTGAAAGTTTAAGTTTTTTTCTTAATTATTGTTGAATTCAATAATTTAAAAACATAAGAAAAAGCTATTAGATATATATGATTTTTTTTATAATTATAATTAAATTATATATTAATTTTTTATTGTATTAATAATAATAATAATAATAATAATAAAATATATAAACTTTAAATATATTATGTTGGTTTTCAAAAAAGTTAATAATAGTGACTCAAAGGTATTTCACTAATTTGGATGATCTCCTACCACAAATAATAACTACTTTTAGTGTTAAAATATTGAAGTAAAATATTTAACTGAAATATTAATTTATGAGTTTTTAAGATACGATTATATAAAATTTTGATTGTAAAACTATTGGTAAATTTTTCAATGAAAAATTATTTTTTAACACTTTTAAAAATAATTATTTTGATCCTTAACTGAAAAAGGAATTCAATTTAAATTGTAACAAATTCAGATTAGAAATTTGAGTAATTGACATAAAGAGATTTTGAGGAGCAATTTGATTCAACGGGGCACCGTATAAAATTGAAACTATTATTAGAGTAGTCCCTCTATGCAATCCAGAAATACTTGAAGAACAATCAAAAGTCTAATACAGTTGATAAAAACTAAAACATATAAACCCCTTCAATAAAAATAGCGAAAAAATTCCAAACGGATACTCATGTTTTCTTTACTAGTTTAAGCCTTGTTTTCAAGAAGCTTATCAATCATTTCAGCTGCATCTTGAACGGTGACGATGCTCTGGGCGCTGTCTTCTTCCACAGTGATACCAAATTCCTCCTCGAGTCCCATCACAATCTCAACCTGCACAGATTGAAGAGCAAGTCTCAAATGATAAAGTAAAAGATCATCAAACTTAAGCCACGGATATTGTGTTTCGATATGTCACACAAGATCATAGTTTAGCATCATGCGGTAGTTCAAAGAAGCACACAGCAATAGTTGGGTAAGAACTATATAAACAACTTCATGCATTTTATCATTAACATTGAACAGAGTGCTCTGCTTTTAGATCAGTAAATACTTGAGGAAAATGAGTAGCCACTAGCCACCATCTAAAAAAGAATGATATCCATACACACCGTTTTATGTAGGCTCATATGTCATTACAGAGAAAGAGAAAAATAAAATAAAAGCACTAACAGGAGAAAATAAGATCTCAAATGAGTATAGTTCAAATAACAAACAGGTGGTACATCCAGTCAATTGTAGAGAAAACTAACAAATTTTATATATTTATTAATCAACAGCTTGATTTCAAAGCGTGATTTATACCACGAAAGCAATCCATAGTATGCATAGATTGGTAGATCAATATTAAAGTACCGTGTCAAGAGAATCAGCTCCAAGTGCAGCAAATTTAGACTCTCCTGTAACAGTTGAATCCTCTGACAGAGCCAATTGCTTCTTGACTATGTCACACACCTTCTTCACTGTCTCTGGTTTTGCCTGCATGACATAAAACTTTGATGGTTATATAATCTTCTATAGCTCGTGCGACATAAGCCAGAGCCTTTTTATGGATATCAGTAGTTTCAAGCACATAATTAAAAATTACGAGCATAAGGCAACAGATAATTCAATACTGAAAATACTGTGAATTTTAACGACTTAACAGCAGTATCTGCCCCCAATGAATAGTTTAGTATAAGATCAAATTTCAATAGCAAAAGAAGCTAAGGATGAAGTCTGTATTCTCCCCAATCCAAAATTTGTTTAAGCATTTAGAATATTAAACAAAAAGATTGAAAAAAGCCAGAGTAAATCAAGTCAGAGGATTCCATTTCTGGGACATGGTAAAATATGGGTTTTTGGCTGCAAATTTTACCGCGCATCTAAATTGAAACCGACGTCCTCTGGGTTGCAATGTAATGGATGGGAAATTCCTCCCGTTAATTGAAAGGGAAACTGAATTTGGGTTGGAAGTCCTGGTGCCAGAGACCTGCTTTTATCCAACAAGAACTAGATGAGTCCAAGCAATATAATATAAACGGAAGAAACCATAAAATACTACACAAGAGCAGTTTATTTTTTAGCATAAAGCAAGCAATAATGAAGTCAACTATAAATTCAGTATGTCTCTACCATGTATAATTGAAACTCATAAACAATGAGATGTTTTATTTCCAAGGGCAGATTGAGTTGTTGAGGAAGATTTTGACTAGAAAATAAGAAGAATCTTAAAAAGAGGTTTAAGACAACTAAATTAAGAAAACATAAAAGCACCAGGAAGCTGGCATACCATTGCTATAAAATATGTAAGTTTGGCCCTCTTAATCAGGATCTGGCATTTGAATCTAGAGAATCGAAAATATATGATCGAGAAAAGAAACCCAAACAAAGGTAGTAATAATTTGTTCTAGTAACATGGTTACAATAAAATATATACCCATTTTAGAATGAGTTGCTTCTGTAAAATAGTGTACATTTGATTAAAATTGGTTTTGAAGTGAAATAATCTTTTGATGCTTTTCGTCAACGTGAAACTTTATGAAAAAAAAATTATTTTGGTTGAAATTGTTTTGAAGTGAAATGATCCCTGTATGTTTTTATTCCAAGTACAACTTCAGCAGTAAACTTATCATGATATTTTTTATCCAACCCAAAAGTTACCAAATAAATCAATTAATGAAGCGATAAAAACAAACATCACATCTAAACATTTACCTGAGATCACTTTACATGATATTTCAACCAGATTTTATACCAAAAACATGCATAAAAAAACAAATCTTCTGTTGAAATAAAGTATAGAAAAAAAATCCAAGACCTCTAGTCAGCTGCTAGAAATCCATTATTATACTTGCATAACAAATAGATGAAAACAAAAAAATAGTGTGTCAAAGGAAAATAAGTCTTGGACCAAGTTCGACCGACATGTAAAATCGTCTATGAATTGTAAAGGTGATAAAAAAAGATGATTTAGTAATGAAGACATGCAAAAGCAAATGATATAACATGAAAGAAACAGATAGATTCGAACATATCAATTGATCGAACAGTTTGAATACAAGTGAAATAAAAAGAGGAAGATAAGAGATTTGAATATTTCTAGATATATATACCAGAGCTTGATTGGAAAGAGCTGCCAGGGACATGGAAGATCGCATGATGGAAGCCATTTGAGAGACTGAGAGAGCGATCTGGATCGAAGGACGTAGATTACGAGGTGCGAACGTTTCTTGTTTCAGAAATGATGGAAGAAAGGGACAATGTGATGGGTGTATTTATAGGAAAAGCATGTGAAACAGTGTTAATTGCGGTGGTTTTAAACCTCGCTTCGATACTTTCGAGGAACGGCACGTGGGATTTGGAAGAAACTGTTTTATTTGTTCGTTCCCCACCAATCTGGGTTTCCTTTTTCTTTGTTTGGTTCACCAAGCTAACACATTCATTATCTATCATCTCTGTGATTTTCTTGAACCCTTAGTTTATGATCGAATCTCCAGCTAAAAAAGTATTAGTAATTGATTTAGAAATACAGAAACATTTTCCTTTTTATTACATAGTTTAAAGTTTATGGAAAATTATTAAATTATTATCAGTTTCATGCCATATTCAGTAAATGATATTTTAATTTTGTACATTTTAAGAATGTGTATTCTTTACACTTTTTTTCATTGAGTTTATTTACTATACTTAAATTTATGTAAGTACTTATGATAACTATAACCAGCATTGAAAGAAATTGAACAAAATCTATTTTACACATTAAAAAATATCAATCACTTGATATATTCTTAATTACTACTGGTATTAGTTGGCGCTAGTTAATTGAGTCAGTTTAGATATCAGTGCGTAATTACTGTTTTATTACTAAAAAAAGGATAGACTTAGTGTATAATTTTATTTTCATTCTCTTCCACATTTTTATTTTCAGAAAAAAAAAATTAAAATCTTAAGTTAGTCGTAACTGTCATTTTAATCGTAGTCACGTTTTTACCATTTTATATTTCACAAGTTTAAATGTTAGATATTTATCATTTTATTCACTAAATTTATAGTGTTAATAGTTATTTGTCTCTTTAAAAATAATTATAATTAAAAAAATCGCATAAATATAGGAACTACTAAATACAGTCAACATGCAAACTCATGATATGAAGTATTTTAAATAAACAATTATTTTGTAATTACGATGATTGTTGATTCGGGCGTTAACATGTGAAAATATTCATTTAAATTTAGAGGTTGTAATTAGTAAAAACTCACGTGACAATTATAATTTATATATAGTTTGTATCGTGATTTCCGGAATCCTAATAGGGTTCGTCCTTTCTTCATTATTAAAACATTGGTGACCGTTCTTGTAACAATTGAGACTTTTGTTGAATTTTATATTTCAACCTTTTTAACTGTTTTTGTATCTATTTTTTTAATTGACAAGAGTTTAATTTTAAATTATTCATCCAATAATATTCTTAAATATTTGGTTGCTAATAAAAAGAAAAAATTCCGACCAAGTAAACATGGGTTTTTCCTAAATTCAGAACATCCATGAGTACGTTCACACCACTTTGTATGCACCGTCCAGAACTCTTTCAGGGCTACGACAACCTTTGTTGCCAAATTTAAAATGAATGGACGGTTGAGATTTCATAGAGATATCAGGATTTGGACATCTAACACTTCCTTCACCTATTTTCTTTGTCACTGTGTTTATGTTCCCTAGTGATGCTTATTTTCAACTCATCTATTTTCTTATTCATTGTTTTTTTTTTCATTTTAAAAATATTTTTAAAACATTTAAGTTCAATTTCATTTAGATTTACTAGCTCGTGAAAATAATAGATAAACAAAAAAAAAAGTAATTAAGGCAATTTTGAAGCTTACAATATCTTGATTAAATAGTAAATAGTTTACTATATTTTCACCCACTCAACTTCTTTTTTATCTGAACAATATTTTTATATATTTTTATATGCTATTAGGACCACAATTTAAGTTTAACTCGTTTTATAAAATTAATTGTTTTAATTTTTAGTTAATACGAAATATTTAATATATTTTTTTCACAATACACATAAAATGAGATTAAATATTTATGGATAAGTAAATAGTATGTAATGTAATATGTCTAACAAATTTACTAAATTAGATTCTAATATAAATTAAATTAAAGTCACTTATAAGATAAATATTATTTTCAGATATTTATTGTAAATTAGACTTACTTATAATTTATGTAAAATCTCTTACATCAATAATTTTTTTAATAAAATATATGATTAATAAATAAATAGTTTAAATGTCATATTCACTGTTGAATTATTTACCACGTCATTCTGATCAGTGAAGGGAAAGTCATGCCTAAATTTTTAAATTTGATTACGAGTAATCATTTGTCAACTAGTTAGATTAAAATAAACAGTACATCATTCACACAATTATACGGAAATTGACAAATTTTCATCAAACATATAGTTTAATTTAGACGATTTAATTGTAATATAATTTAAACGATTTAAGGGTAATATAATTTAAACGATTTAATTGGAATAAGCTAATACTCCAAAACATATTGTTTCTTCCATAATTATATCATTCTCTTGTGATCTTAATAAAGTTTAATTATGAACATAATATAAGTTCCCTTAGAACTATCTATGAGGATAGCAATCAATCAGTTTAATATATAACTTCATTTTTATATTTAAACGTGGTTAGATGAGGAAACTCTTCGAATATTTTCACATTTAAGCATGGAATTCGTATAAAATTTGATACTTTCTAGTTTCAAATTTTTTAAAAAAAAAACTATAATTTTTTTAACCAACGTTAAAAAATAATTACGTGTTAAACAGCATTCAAATTAACATCTAAATTGAAAGATGTCAAAAAAATATAAATTATTCAGACAATATCTTAAAATCTTATTTGACACATACATATATTTAACTTATATAATGACACAAATACATGGTTAACAATTATTATCTATGGTTATCCTTAAACACTAGGAAATATCCTTGAAAAAGTTGCCCATATAAAGTATATTAAAATTTTTTAAATCAAATAACCTCTCATTGGATGATTTTGCATCTTTCTTCCCTATTTTTTTCTTCTTTTTTACCTATGGTTTCGACCCTACCATTTTCCAGTCACGAAAAGAAAAGTGATGACGAAAAGAAGAAGATAAAGATACAGATAAAAAAGTTAATCCTTTTCAACGTCAGACTTGTCACTTCTTTTGAGCACATAATTTAAAATGATCTCAAATACAAAATAAACACGTATGAAAAACAAAACTCCTAAAAAAAAGTGTAAAATTGCTTATAAAAGATTATTGTTAATACCCCACATTATCCTTCGATATATATATATATATTTTTTAATTTATAGTTGTTATAATTATTTCAAAAGCGAAAGTAAGAGAGTAAAATGTCCTTCACTTTTTCTAGGAGTAACTTTATACTGATATTTGGTGGGATGACCAAATCCTTTCCTTCATATTTTGAGTCTTATCTTTTACCTTTCGGTGGGTTTCACTTAAATTAATTAGTGTAGTTTAATTATATAATAAGAATGTATTTGTTTAACATATTTGTTTTTATTGTTAATTTGGGTTCACACAAAAAAGGTAGAGTGGAAATTTTCTAGAGCTTTTGGAAGAAATTATATCTTTTAAAGTATTTTCTATACATTATTGTTTTACACTTCTAAACCAAGTAAATCACATTTTAGTGTTTGTTTTTTTATTATTTAGATTACACTATTGATTAATAAATACTTAACATTGAATTTTCAAAGAGTACTTAATTGCACTAATATTTTTCCATCTTTTAATCATTAATAGTATGTTCAACTCATACACTACATTGGATGAAAAATACACAGGTTAAAGTATTAATGCAAGATGGAATATACCATGAGTAATTCCTATCTTGTTCTTCATATGGTATTGAATTTGAAAATCTCATTTTAAACTACTAATACAAATGGTATTGGTTTTAGTGTAATATGTAACCTTATAGTCATGAAGGTGACTACTATGTGATATATTGAAAGTCTCGTGGTGGTAAACAATATTAAAAATGATTATAACAAGGTAACCTTTTTTTTTTATGTAAATTTTACATTATACTCATAATTTAATTTAGCTTTTATGTATTTTACAAAACAAATCATTATTTATTGTTGGACTGATGAAAATAACATGTTTTGAAAAGTTTCACATCACCTGGGACAACCTAGTGACTATATAATGAATTCTAAGTCCATGATATTTCTTGTTCCAAATTAAAGACACTTAAAACTATATTTGACTATTCTTTTTATTTGTTTATTCTTTTAATAAGAGTGTTGTGAAGTTTGCTTATAAAGGGCATGAATATGTTGTGTATATATTTTTTTGTGTTTATTTTATTTCTCTATTAATAAATATATTTTTTTGTATTTATTTTATTTTTCTATTAATAAAATAATTATTCAGAGTTTTTTCCGATATTGATAAAGACGAATGAGTATATTAAAAATAGAGGCCTATACAATTTATAAAAATTAGAAATAAATAGGATTTTTTATTTATTTGAAAGTGTAAATAATTGTCTCTGTTTTAATATTTTTTAACAAGACTACAATTTAAGTTATTTTATTGTTTGATATAGATTGATTATTGTATTAGATATAATTATAATTAATATAAAATAGATATACCATATTGATTGTATTTCTGACAATTTAACATACCGAACCGATTTTAACATTAAGTTATAACCTACGATTGAATAGGTAACTTTCAACGACATTATTAAATTTAAAATCAGTTAGGTACGTATGTAAATTATCACAGTAATTTATGTACCTGTGCAAATTTTCTGGTGTAATAATAAAAAAGGAAAAGAGAAGGCATAGATAGTGTAATAAAGCAAGAAGTGAAACGTAAAAATAAAGAAATGTAAGAACAATATAAGACAAAAAAAAGTAAGAAAATAAAAAAACACGTAATTTAAATATTTGGTTAATTCGGTGAGTCAAAGGCAGTCAATTAAATAGGAAAATATTGGTAAAATAAAATAAAATAAAATAACGGAGGAGTAAAGAAGATGGCGTGTTTGGTACAATTCTGATTTGTAAAAGTTGGCATTTTTGAAAAAAAGAGAAAGGAAAGAAGAGCGAGAAGGTGAGGTCGGAGAGGAAAGAGGTTAAGTTACAAGCAGTGTGTCGTAGTCCCACACCGTCCCCCCACCCCACGTAACCAACACAACACAACAACAATGCAAAGCTGTGCCTTTTCTCTCTCTTTTTCCCATTCTCGCTTTCTCTGTTCTGCACCACTCTCCCCATTCATTCTCATTCTGCATCCTTCACATGGCCACGGACCTTCTCCTAATCCATCCTTCTGACATCACTTTCCGCTGTAAGTTTTCCGTTCTCTCTCCGCCGCTCCTCCTCTCCTTTCGCTTCCTCACGCTCTCTCTCTCTCTCTCACACACACGCAGTTGAATTGAAGAAACAGAGTTCCTGCGTGGTTCGTCTCGCCAACCACGCTTCTCATCATGTTGCCTTCAAGGTGCTACTTAGTACTCAATCCACTCCTAACTTTTTTCATCCCAATTCAACGATTCGCTCATCGTTATTTGCAATTCAGGTCAAAACGACGTCGCCCAAGAAATACTGCGTCAGGCCAACCGTCGGCATTGTCCAACCCCACGGAACATGTGATTTCACCGGTATCCACTACTACACTTCTCTTGCTTTTCAATTCCCGTAGCCTGTTACAGTTAATGATCAACTCTTGGTTTGGAGGTAGTTACTATGCAGGCTCAGCGCACAGCCCCGCCGGATTTCAACTGCAAAGACAAGTTCCTCGTTCAAAGCGCGGTTGTCCCCGCTGGAACAACCGAGGACGACATCTCCTCTGACCTGGTCAGTCATGTTTTTTACTTTATGTTATTCAGCTTACCGTGTTTGTCGTGTGGTTTACTTACATTAATTAATCCTTTCCCTCTTCGCTTTCACAGTTTGTGAAAGATAGTGGAAGGCTTGTTGAGGAGAAGAAACTAAGGGTTGTCCTCATTGGCCCATCTTCTTCCCCTGAAAATGGAGATTTCAGCCAAGATCCACCAATCCAAATGCCTTCCCCTATTACAGTGAGTTTCTCCTACTTTATCACTCTCATTCATGACAAATTAATTTGTGATCTTGGATCACCACGTGTTGTATATTCCCGTCTTATTTTTGTGTCATATGTAACTGCGTTTTTTAATTTAAAAAAGTTTACAAAATTTGATTATATGTGACTCGAAGATTGCTTTGGACCAAGATAATTCTAAACCGTGTAATAATTTACATGAAATTATTATATGTTTCTGGACCACCATTTGTCTACAGTCTTGACTAACATGACATGTGTTTCAATTTTTTAATTTACAGCAGTTAATAACTCAATTACATGTCAAGAAGAGATTGTTTGAGACTAGTAATTTATCGGGAAAGAGAACATTGCTCTCAAATTGTTTCTTTCTTTTGTCAGGTTGAAAAAAGTTTGGAAATGGCCCAGGGTTTGGAGGAGGATGGAACGGATAAGGGTACTGTTGTTCCAAGACCAGTTGAGAAGGAGGGGGATATGAAACAAGTTAATGGTAATGAGAAATTGAGTTTTCCTAAGGATTTCAAGGAATTGGAGTCAAGGTTGAGTATAATGGATGCAAAGTTAAGAGAGGTTAGTCATAAGTACTTTTTTGACTTAGATTAGCAGTTATCTCACTGTTACTTTGATTTTAAGTTTCGTATTCCGTTAGTTGGTTGGTTATGGTTTAACATGTATTATCATCTCACATATCGCTGCCAGTGACAAATATTTGATTTTTGAACTTGAACTGGTCTATGAGCTTCAAGGGGTATTGATGGACAGTTTGGACTGGGGAAATCATGTTCAGGCTATGCACACCATGTAATATAACTTGGGATTTTACTTAGTTTAAAAGAAACAAGAGTGACATAAGATAAAATAACATGTTTTAGATAGAAATATGATAGACAAAAAAACTTAGACGCCTATTCGTTGATGGTGAGGATTTCTATACAACTTGCAGTAACTACTCAATGTTACAAAAGATAGAGCTAGAGAATGATATAATATAAAAGTACCAACCAACTCTGAGACATGTTCTAGCTTTGTGAGTTTCCAAATTTCAACTCATCCAATCTTTTTTCTTTATAAAAAAAAAGGGCATGTTTTATCATTATGTTTGAAAATGTCCTTTTTCTCTTGTAGTGTACTCATGATTGCTTATTGCCAAGCTCGTAAAAATGTAAAATGTTTATGCAATTTGACCTTTCGAATAATGTTCAACCTTAAAAGAAGATGGAAGCAATCAACAATCAGTTATAATCTTTGCAGGCCGAAGGAACCATCGCAAAGTTGAATGAAGAGAAGCGCAGGAACACCCGAGAAAAAAATTTGCTCAAGCAAGAGTTGGTAGGTACCTTCTTATTTTACTTTACGTCCTAATAAACTATTAAAAAAATTCGTGAGTTCCATTTTTCATGTTCAATAGTCCTTTTATACGCTCCATGGATACAGTTTACACAATAGGTGGGTACATTTTTGCAATCTTCTCACATTATTTTACTTGCCATGTAAGATGTAAACCTAAAAAGTGAGTGATTTTTGTTATAAGTACAACGGCAACTCCAAACCTCGAATCATCTCTACAACTCTTTTTAAAACACAAATTCTTTGTGACAGCAACATAACTAAAGGACCAGCAAATTATTACTCTCTTCCAATGGACAATAGATTTTAATTTTCTTATCTTCTTAATCAATTTAGTTATGGTATATATAGTTATCTAATAGATGGTTTCTCTAGAATGCTTTGCTTGGAACCTGTTTGAAATTATTGTTAATGTTCAGCTGCTGAATGACCATTTTTTATATTTGACACCTTTTACTTTTTTTGTTAGGAGATGATGAAGAAGAAAATGAAAATTAAAAGAGCTCAGGAGGGCTTCCCGTTTTTGTTTGTTTGTGTGGTTTCGCTTGTCAGTATGGCAGTCGGATATTATATTCATGCATAAGGAGCGAAATTGTGTATAATGACCGAGGTTCCAAAATAATGGGGTTCTCCTTCATGCTTTTCGGTAGATAACTATTGTTAATTGTAATGGTTGTACTCAATCAATGTCAATATGTGATACGTGGAAACCTTCCTGAAATGTTTGTGAAATGAACTGCACTTCTTAGGAGAAGCATTATACAGGGGCTCTGATATTCGGAACCAAAATCAGAGAGCAGAATTAGGTAATTTCCCCGATTATTGTTCATAATGTTCTGGCTACGTTCTTGGACAGTTTGGTTATCGATGAAAGGGGAATAGATTTGACAGAGGTGAGAAGAGAGAAAGATACTTAAAATTGTTTGATTTTTAAGGAGAGGAAAAAACTTAATAATATGTTACTATATAATAATAATAATAATAATAGTAATAATAATAATAGAAGAAGAAATAAAAAAATAAAGTAATATTTGCTCAATTATAATATATCAGAAATTTTCTCAATCCTTTATGAAAAAGAAAATTCAAAGGAAAAAAAATAATAATGGTGTTCATAATGACAAATGATAAAAGAATAATTATAATAGACACTATCTAAAAAAATAGTTTACATCCTTAGAATAGTTTATTTATCACGGTCAGCAAAATTTTAATTGATATCTAACAAAGAAACAATAATATTTTATTACAAGAACAAAAGTTCTTCTTGTCAACATAAATAAACTATCATTCAAAAAAAATCAAAAAACAATCATTCTAATTACATTGATGAGTCATCGTTAACAACGGCTCCTTTCTTCCTAAATTGGTCCATCGATAAATCTGCTTCAATTTATACTCAGTCATTCATTAGAAAAAAATTTCAAAGACAAAAAAAATGGTCATAATGACAAAAATATAAAAGAATAATTATAATAGTCACTGTATTAAAAAATAATTTACATCTTTAAAATAGTTTTCTTAGTTGGTCAAAATGAAGTCATTACACACCAAAAAATTCAAGACTAAACTGTTCCTCCAATTTTTTTTTTTAAATCGGAGCAATTCCATACCTTTCCAATTTAAAATCAAATTAATAATTAAATTTTATTATAATTTATATATATATATATATATATATTAAAATATTATTTTTTATAATTAATATATAAAATCATTCTACCTAAATATTTAAATTATTATTTTTTATATTTTTTTTCTTGCAAAAAAATTTCTATTTAAATTTATAATTTTTTAAAAATATAAAAAAAATCACTTTTAAATTTTACATTTTAAGTGACAAATATTTTTAATATAAAAAGTGTCACTTTACATTTTTATTTTTAGCATTTTAAAAATTATAAATATAAAAAGAGATTTCTTTTAAGTAAATATATAAAATATAATTGAAAAATTTAAGAAGAATGATTTTATGTATAAATTATAAAAATTATATATATATATATATATATATATATATAAATAGTAAGTAAATTTAATTATTAATTTGATTTTAAATCAATGATAAATCAAATTACTTCAATTAAAAAAACTAAAATAAATCATAATTATAAATATAAAGACAAAATTAAAGATGGAACTAAGTGGAAAACCAGTGCTAAGTACAGTTTTATGAAAGTATTTTGGTATTAACTTTTTTATAACCAAAATTAAAAAAATTATCAAAGACTTAGGGACAGTTTAGCAAATGATTAGTTTGTTAGTATTGTTTTGATTTATATGGAGGGAAGGTAAAAGACACGAGTAGAGAAGGAGAGATGAGAGTAAGAAGATTAATTATAATTTATATTAATAAATAAGAGAAGTGACTGTATAGTGGAGTTGTGGAGTTACAGTGTGATGCAGAAGAAGGCGTTACGCAAAACGCTTTCACTCAACCTCGACCCACTTCTTCAAAAAGCTTCTTATTTTTGCCTTCTCCCTCTTCTCCTCCTCCACAGAGAAGAGGAGAAGAACTTTTCTTATTCCCCAAAACTATAAAACAAACACAAACAAGGTTAATCTTATTCTTCTCCTTCTCCGTCTTCTAGGGTTTCTCTTCCGTCATTGCCAATTTCATCGTCATCATCACCTTCTACTCTCTTTCCTCTGCAGGCATTGCTCTCTCTTCCTCTCCATTCCTCAATTATATTCCGATTCCCTAATTTCTTCCTCTCTTTTTAGGGTTCTCATCGTTCCCTAACCGATTCCGTCATTTTTCGCTTCTGAGGTACGCCCATTCTCCTCTCGCGATCTATTATTCTTTAAGTTTCGCCAATGCCACTTTCTCTCTTCTGTCTGTTCTGTGCTTTTCTTTTTTCCTTCATTGCTATCTCTCTTACTACTCCTATTCGTCATTAGCTTCGATATTAGCCGCTGTTTCTTTTCTCTTTCGCGTCAATGTTGTGTGTTGTTCTTGGATTGACGATGATCCGTTGTTCAACGGTTATGCAGGTTTATCTTCTCTTTTCAATGGTATGTTCCCCAGGAGATGGTGGCAAAATGGGAGTCATGGCAAGGCTTCTTGCTTCTCAGACAGTTGCAGGTATTTAGAGACCCTACCCTTCCGTATCTATTAGCTGCATGTTATGCCTGACACTGTTTTCTGGATTCAGGTCATCATATTGTATATTTAATATAATATAATATAATATAATATAATACCACGCAACAAATAGTTTTTTAATTATAGAATAAACTAGTACAAGAAGTGATTGTATTCATTTCTTGGAATGCATAAAAAGATGGAGAAGAAGTTAAAAGAAAAAGAAATAATACTAATAATTGATAGCATCTTGCAGAAGTTGCATAGTTAGGAGATTACTTATTGGGGGAAAATTCAGATGAGGATGTCTTAGTGGCTTCTGGAAGTCACAAAGTACAGCTAATGGGTAAATAGGAAAAGAAAACCAGTTTATGGGTGAAAATGTCTAAGACAATGCATAAAAACATTGCATTCCCGTAATTATTATGGATTATGGATTATAGATAATACATGCATCGGCAATGTAAATAATTTTGTATATTGTTATCTAATCACAAATCACCGAGTCATTTTTTATTTTTATTATAAATATTGTACTTACCGTGACCTCTGATAGATTGACAGTGTAGTTTATTAAATTCTTTAATTTATGGATTTTTCTTTCATTTTCAATGTCTGATTGAACCTCATTTCTTTGTGCATGACTTGGAAGATGACTTTGCCTATCAGAAGTCGGCTGCTGAATATATAAGTACAGAACTACGTGAGGCGGACGAAGCAAATTTGCTTCAGGAAGAAGGTTGTTTAAAGTGTTTTTGTTTTGTGAATCAACCTTTTTGTAGTACAATCTGTGGATATTCCTTGGTAGAAAGTAATTTATAGTCTTCATTATTTATTTAGTCCAATGTGATTTATTTGGTAGAAGAATAAGTGGTAATGACTGCCATTCTAATAATCAATCAGTCTCTGCTTGGAAAAAAGCTTCTTAAAAAACCACTTACAGACGAAGAAAATAAGACGGTAAATGGATTTAACCTCTCTCATGAGTTATAAATTAGTTTATGTGTGTGAAGTTAACTTCGACCAATTAGATTTTGTATTTTTAACTTGAGAAATAACTGGATTTTTTTTTCTTTAAGAAACTTATCAGTCTAAATGTAAATATTTTCTTTTGGGGGAAACGGGGACAAGTACTTTGTCGAAGTGGAACTACATATAATGGTCAAATGAACATGTTTAGTTTTGAGGAATTTTTTTTCTTTCTGGGCTTTCGATTATCGTCTTATTTCAATTTTATGAGTATAGTTTCTAATTTGTGCTCATTTTCCAGTTCTTTGGTCTTTGTACAATTGTCATTTCGTATTAGAGATTTTTAAAATGCTTCTTCACATGTTTTATATCACAGATATGCATGTCTATGGTGTTAGCCCCATGACTGATGGCTTGCAGCTGGTAAGGTTTGCCTCATGTTTCTACTTTTTCTTGTTCGCTAGTGGACGCCAAGAGTCTGGCCTGAGACTTTATGTGGTTTCTTTATTGGTATAACCTGTTCTTCTTAGGTTTCATGCGGATATTATATGGCATAATATTTATAATCTGTTATTGCTTCTTATAGTTTAGTATACCTTAAATTCAGTGATTATTGCTTCTTTTTATTACTTTTCTACTGCCATATTCACCAGGATGGCACAGAGCAACTGACACAGTTTGGAAACAGTTTATGCATTTTATACCAACTTTGTAATTATATAATTGATTTAGATGTTATAACTTGTAAATATCTTCGTCTCCAGGCATTAGCTTTTAGAAAGTATAATCTAAAGAAATTCATATAACTGATTGCGTGATATTTTTTTAGGTATGCTGCAACAATTGCAAGAAGCCAATTAAAGACAGTCAATTTGCTGCTCATACAGGTTTAATTTTGGCTTCTTTTAGTATTTATAATAGAACTTTGTGAGGCTTTTCAAACTGCAAATGTCAATGTGTGGCTAGTTTAGTACCAGCTTTCGTTTTTTGTCCCCCATACTTTAAAAGGTTACTAATACTGAACCTTGCTTCGCCATCCTCCCTGTGTTTCAGAACTTTGTCAGTCATTAAAGCTCTCAGAACAAACTAGGTTGGAGTTTGATGGCAGCACCGGGAGTCTGAAACCTCCTAGGAAGGAAAAGAAAAAGTTAGCAGCTTCTTGTGCTAGTATCCTTAAAATATGAATTAATTAATAAATTGCTAAGACATTTTTAGTTACTATACTATTATATCTTAAGTTTAGTCATAAGTAGTTTAATCTTCTGCTGATTGTTTTTGTAGAAGGTATATGACTCATGTTTTCTGAAAGGCTTGAATGTTTTGTAGTCTCTGTGAAATTAACGAATTTTTGTTTCCTATGCTTCTTTTTTCCATTTTTTTTTCTTGTTTTTCATCCCTTTTCAGTCCATGTAAAATATTTTTCTTTGGTTTTCATCCTTTCAAAAATTTTAAATCACTGTATTTAGTCCCCTATTTTTACTTTAAGCTAGATGAATATCATTTATTTTACGAATCTTTGGAGTTGTTTTTGGTGACATATAGTGACATTACATTACAACACTAGTAGTATAGTATGCATCTCTTGGAACCTTTGACCACGAACAAAAAAAAAATTATACAGGGGCCAAAATAAATAAAAAAATAAAAAACTTATTTATTTAAGGTTGACTATAAACATATTTAAGTAGTAACTTTGATTTCTTTAGTAGATTTCTTCTTTTAAAGGAGTCCTTTATTTTTTCTGAATACTTTCTAATGTTAGGTTTTCGTAACATTACTTTTTGTGCCTCATAACCCCTCATAGACCAAGCTTCAGCCGTTGGGGAGCATAGAAGGTCTGGGTCTATGGATAATATTGACTCGGATTTGTCACAATCCCACCGGATTAGTCAAATCAGAGTGATTCCCTTTTCAAACAAGGTTAAAGGTAAAAGCCCGATTATTTTTGTAAGTTTTCTCCTTCATTATCAGTGGAATTCTCATACAGAAGTTTATGTATTTTCTTATAAATTCTATTTTACCATATGATTACTGCTTGTTTTAATTTTTTACAAGATTGAATGTATTTTAAAATTATTTCGTTCAAAAGCTAAGGCATATTGGTGTTATTAGTTTGCTATTTCTATCACTTGTGTTAACTTTCCCTGAAACCTTCAACAACCAAATGCCGCTGGGTTTGTTTACGAGTATTTTTATGGAACTAAAATTTAGCCTCCCTCTACCATTTTACTCATGATCATAGGAGAATATGATCTTTGCTTTTCATTGGCTTACAGGTTTAGTTCAAAACCTTTCATTATATTGCTGAAGATGGATTGATTCGAAATATTATACAATGTTGATTGATGATAGTTTAGACTGTAATTTCTCTTGTTAAAACATATTTGATCTTTTTTGCTGGTTTTATTTTGCTTGATGTATGTCTCAAGTTTATTTTGCTGGTTGGAGTACTATTATTGTTATGGTTACATAAATCTATTTTCCCATGCCCTATGCTATTGGTTTGCTAATCAATTTGAAAACTTGATTCATTTTAGTTCCAATTTCCTTAGGACACTCTACTTGTGTCGATGGAGCATCTATGATGGATGGTACCAGGATTAATCCTGGAAATAAGGACCACCCAGCTTCTGTAATGCATCCTCCAACAAAACGTCATAAATTGTATGCTTTCTTTGTTCATCTGATTTGCGCACACATGTTGTATGATTATTTTAATATCATTGTGGTTAACTTTGTGGCTTAGATTATATATTGATATTTGTTGTGTTAATTTGATTGTGTGCCTATGTTACCAGATATTAATCATAAGTTCTTGATTAACACAAAATAAATTTGAATGCATCATTTATTGCATAATACTTCCATTACCCCTCCCCAATAAACTACCACTATCAAATGGAAAATTATTAAAACTGCAGATATAAAAAGTTGTTAATCAATTATCAAATAGGCTGTCGTTCAGTGTGAATGATTGCCTGCCATAACCACTATACCTTCACGGTATTGAAAAAAATGAAAATTATAATTAGAGGTTAAACACATTTGTTTAAAACTTATGTTAGGAAATTTGATAATTATTCCCATTTATTGGAGTTGTTAATCATCCCTCTTAAATTTATATCCAATCTGTTATGTTTATTGCAGGAGAGCAAACACCCACCTACCTGTACTAGAAAGCCCTGGAAGAGATTCTGGAGAGACCAAAACTCTGAGTTTCACTGATGGAATAACTTGTAAGTGTGCAATTATACGTGTTGAATGAAAAAAGTTGTTCTTGCAGGACATACCTATAATGAGTTTCTTACCCTTATAAACTCCAGCTTAAAAAAAGTCTTTGCATGATGTGAAAACATAATTATTAATTCTGTTCTACCATATTTCATTTTTATAAGTGAACTAGAACTTGGGCATGTACATTCTAAAAACATTCTAGTGTCAAGCGAAGGCATGTTGAATGCCAAAATATGGATGCTAAAATTTATTTTTCTCAAAAAGTTACAAGCTATTACTGATTTCCATATATGCTCAAATGTGTGAAAGTTATTTTCATACTTCTCAAATTCTATATTTGTGGACACTAAACAATGTTAACTTTCAGAGAAATTAGTAATTTTCTTATAATATTCTTATGCCACCAAAGCCCTCCTATGTATGCGCAGTGAATCCTTGGTTTTTGTAATGTTTAGTCTGACATTAATGACAACTGTGCTATTACTTTTACTGTATTATGCTGTTCGCTCTTTGGCGATTGGGGACCTGGTCATGGAATGAATCACCTAATTAATTCTGATTCCATTTAGGCAAGGACTTGGTTGAAATAACTACTTCAGAACATGGAGATCCTAACCGAAAAATCCTTGGGCAGGTCCTTGTGCAACATCCAAACACTACGAAGAATGGTATTAAAAATATATAATTTAAGTTTTGAAAGTCATTAACTTCCGGCAACTGGTAAAATGGAAGACCTTTCCTCCAATGTTTTTTCCTTTAATTTTTAATTTTAGTGTTTCTAATACAAGCTGGTGTTTGTGTAAACACGTTTTTTTGTTGAATTAGAATTTCCTGCGCCCCTTGCTACGAAGATATTTTATTCACAAAGGACCAATCGACTGCGTGCCAGACTTCGCCATCTTTACTTCCAGAACTTAAACGAGCAATTGCGTACTGATTTGTGTCCAAAGACATCACCTGAAGATATGGTCACATTCCAAGATTCATCTCTTAGATGCCCTTCATCTTCTCAACTGGACAATGTGCCCGAGGTGTGACAATCTTTGCTCTTTTTTAATGCTGATCATTTACAATTATAGGTCGAATCATGTCAACAAAGTTATACAGTTCTTTTTTTTTTTTGAAAAATAGGGCCGATCATCTCCTCAAAAATCTGATCATATTCTTGCCAAAAGCTCAGAAGTTTGCGTACTAAAAGCAGGAGGCCTGCCAAGTAATGGTTTGTCAAATCAGTTTCTTCTCGATAATGTTTCAAGGTCTACAGCCACTCATGTTGGTTTGACTAGAAGCAACTTTCTTCCAACATCCTATTCATTTTCTAGCAACACAGGTAATCTAATATGTTATTGAGTTGTCTTTTCATGTTTATAGGGTATTCTAAATTTAGAAAAACTAAGTAATCGTGAAAAGCCTATCACTAACTAAAGGACGGATTGAGGTGAAAGATTTGCTTTGACAAAAAGCTGACAATTTTTGGAGTGATAGCTTGAAGGAAAATGATTGGTACAAGTTGTTAACGAGTGTTTTTTGTTCTGTTTTTTGTAGGAAATTCATTGGGAACAATGCAGCAACCGAATGGTAGTGTTCCTGTTATTTAGAAACCATGGTGGAAATTTTTTGGGTTGGTTAAGGTTCAGGTAAACAATACTTGAGTTTAGGATTTAGCTCCTTTTTTGAAGCTGATAAAGTAAATTACTCAAATTGTGTATCCTGTCATCTGCTTTGTACATGTAAACTTCTGTATAAATGGATGGAAATGAAGAAATTATTAGTTCTATATCCCCAGTGTCCTCAACTCGATACTTGGTCTTCTGTTATTTATGCTTACTAGTATTTGCATAGCAGCTTGCATCGTTCTTGATATTACAGGTTTCTCAATACAAGAATATATTTGGGAACAGATATGCAGATTTACAATGCTATCAGCTATTAAACAGGTTCCAGTATGTCAGAAAAAGTGAGTTTTGGACTGTGTAACAATATGATCAGATGATAATTAGACTAAAACTTCTATTTCTCCAGTAGGAATAATTTATTATTATAACAAATTTTATATTTTGTTTTAACAATTAGTCAAGGCTCTGTATTTCTGTTTAAACGGGGGCCTCTATTTATTTTTTTTATTCTTATTCCTAAAATTTAACTGTGTCAAATCTTTGTGTTTTCTTTTGGATTTATTTTGAACCAGAAAAGAACTCTCCTCATGGAAATCTGGCAGTGATATAATGTATATTTTAATTTTTAATTTTGAAGTAACTTTGGAGGAAAAAGGTAATTTTGTTTTAAATGGAGGCCACATGTTCATTTGGTGAGTACAATAAATTTATTATCACGTTGTCCTTTGTTTAATTCCATGCTTGAAATGATCATGGAAGCACATTCATTAATGATATGAATATTCACAACATTTTGCCTACCTGTGGAAGGTTCGTGGGAGTTGGAGAATCGGGTGCTCAACTTAATGAAATTGAGAATTTGGTAAATTTTTTATCGGAAATATAGTAACATTTGATGTACATGCGAAATGACACCAGATATTGACTTCTCTCTGTCACTTTTGGTAGGAATTGTCACATTCCATTCACGTCTTCTAATATCTAGTAGCAGATTCTTCTTTATGCCATCTGGAAAGAAAAAAAATCAGGTAGTGTACCACATGGAATTTTATTAGAATAGATGATGTCATACCACGTGCTAGTCCAGACTCACCGCAACTAGGTGAATGCTTTGTTGGAAAAATCAAAGATACTTTATCTTATTTTGACTTGTATGAAATGAATAAGAATTATTTATTTGGGATTACAGTAAATAAATTTATTATAAAAATGTATTTTTTAATATCTTTAATATAATCCAAAATTTTTAATATCTTATAAATTTTGGTTTCTCTAATTTAATATTTATGAAAGAAATTGTTTTAATGACTGTTTGAAATATATTTTTGTTGTTATTAATGAAATGATGTGAATACTGTATTTCTTTGTGTTTTTTGATTTGTCGATAACTTGTCTTTTTAATATTTTTAACTTTTTGTCAATTTTTTTTTTTACTGACGGGATAACTTTTAGGTAGGGAGGAATAAATAATATTGTAGATGAAATAAACAAGTTGAAAATGATAAGAGAGAATTATTATTTTAAAATATTTTTGGTTTGAGTTGTTTTAATTTGATCCATTTTTCGTCTGTGCAATAATTGTTTGAGACAGTGGTAAAACAGTGATCAGCTGTAGACAAATAAGATATTGTGGGAAAGAAGATCAATTCATTATATTTATATATTTCTAAAATAAAGTGTCAAACGATGAGGTGGTGCGCCACTTGTTTTGCGAACTCTACTTTGTATCTCTTTCCCTCTTTATATATAAACTAAATTCTAAGGTTTATAAATTTAAATATTTTTATTTAACTTGTCTATTCAATACATAATTATTCACGATCTTGTTAAAGTAATACAAATATTTAATTATTTTATATTAATTGTTATATATTTTTATATTATTCATAAAATTTTATTTTTTAATACAATGAGGTAGATAAAATAAGCAAGCAAGGAGTAAAATAACAATTATGTTATTTAATTAATAAAAAAATTAATAAAACAGATGTAATTAAATATAAAATTTTAGAATATTTAATGGATAAATTTTTTAATAGAAATTTAGTTTAAAATATCAAAGTTTATGAGGTAGAAACTTAATTAAACCTATAATCATATATTCTATAATAGAAGTGATAAAATAAATGTTTAATATTCAATTTATCATGAGAAATTAAGAATGAAATATAAATTTGAATTTCTCAATTTTTCTATGAAATGGACTTTTTATTCTGTGTACATAGTTAATCTCGTAAACATAAAATGGTTTTCTTACTTGAATATATTTTAGTCATAAATTTTGTTGTTGAAGCATTTAAATTAAGTCTCGGCCTTCAAAGCATTATCTTGTCTTTGGTCTTTTTTTTTTTCTCCATCACACCATTATTTTGTGTGAAAAGTTTGAGTTGATATGATTTCAATGCATTTGGGAGAGTTGAGTAATGTTGTGTAGTGGTAGAATGAGTCACTTATAATCTCTTTTTGTTTGCCAGAATAGTTCTAAACTTTTGTCTCCTACTACACCCACTTCCTCCTTCCTTCTTCTTTTGTCATTTTCATACTTTCATTTCCCTGCTTTTGGCTTATCTATAATTCTATCAACAAACCATACTCTATCACATAAATCTGAAGCCACCATCTTTATTTTGCTTCTACGAATATACATACACAACACGATTGGAATTTGCCTTTAATATCTTCTCCCCATCTTGTCAATTCCACACCCTCCTTTTCAGAGTTGTCTTTTCTTCAAATATATATAAAAAAATGATCTTTTTTATGTGTTATCTCATAGTAAGCATCACAAATATAGAAATATAATGTTTTCCTGCTTTGCCTTTTTCACAAATTACATGTCATTTTTTCTAGTTTTTATCCCAATCAGGAGAAAAACGAGTCAACTCATGCTAAATTAAGCATAGGTTATAGGTTATTATAGTAATTGATGAATGAATGAATTAATGTAAATGAAAAAGCCATATAAGCCTTTAGGATTGTAAGTCTTTGTCTTTTAAAATGACAGCCAGTTATGAGACAAACAGTTGCCTTCTTTCAAACTCTCGACCCAAATTTTATTTATTTTTGTTATAAAACAATATCAAATATGTAATATTTCAATTTTGACAAAAAAAAAATTGTAAAACTTAAAATAACACATAACTCTTGTTAGAAATAAATAGTAAGACGCAGCTTTCGTGCCGTTTTAAATATTTGAAGTGCAAACTTTATTAGTGGTAATGAAGTTATCCGGTAGTGTACTGTAAAACCAGTCATTTATATAAAAAAAATGTAAGAATTATATAATATGAAACTTTGATAAAAGTAATGGTCTGTGACAAGTAATGAAATCTCCACTATTTTTACTATTCATTCATTTAGTCATATAGGTTATGATTACTTTGGTTTTGGTGGAATACTTTAGTATGTAACTTCATTTAAAACGTTGCTAAATTTATTGGCAGAAAAATAAAACTTATAAAATGCATATGATGTCAACAAAATTTGTATATGCAGATATTTGCAGATAAAATTTATAATGAGTAAAAAATAGATATTCGCAGATAATGAGTATGAGTATTTTTTACATCTGCATCTTAACGAGGTAAGTACCCTTATCATAATATTCATACATGTGTATACTCATATTCACTATACTATAAATTAAATTGAAAAAGAAAATGATTAAAATATATTATTAAATATTTTAATTTTTTTTTATAAATATCTACAGATACTAGTGAATATTAAAAAAATATAGATATTCATATAATAGATACCATACGAAAATAAAGACAGATATGAAACAAATATTTATGTGTGAATAAAGATACAGAAAAACTATTATCCATACTCTAACCACTACTTCGATATCCCTAATGTATTTTTTTTAATGATTTTTATTAAATGTGGTCATTTAATTGTTTTGATTATAATTTTTTTTGGACCAAAAATGTTGTTATTGAGTTATACTAAAAGCTTATAATTCTTTGTCATGTTCTCTCCCTCTTCTTTGTCCCGCTTCCTTTTTTGTTCATTATCTTGCCCATCATTTCGTTTATATTCCAATTTTAGTCGATTATTAAACTATTAAATTTCCTCAAATGTTGTTTTAAAGGATCCATGTGCTTAAACATAAACTTGAAATAAAACACAAGGAACCATGTTGATAATTTTGTACAAAAAATTATATTTTACTCTTCTCAATCCTTCACCGTCTCCTAGTTGGAAACTTGCAAAGCACCACTATCTGTTACATCACAAAGCCCTTTATAATTTAAGTGTTGTAATTGACAGTTTAAGTGAAGCTTTTCGTCACCTAAAATTAAACCCTTTTCTCATTGTTGGTGTGAGTTTTAACTTCTCCAATGCTTAAAGCTTTTACATTTACCCAACAGAGTAATGTACTCCAAAAATCTATCTCACTTTTTCTCGAGCAAAGTTATGTAATTTTAATTTGATTTTTTTTAAAATTGAAAAAATCGGTTATTTAATATATAAAAGTAGGGTTAAATATGTTTTTGATCTCTTAACTTTTTTAGTAAATTTTGGAATTAGTTTATTTCGAAACTTTAGACCAATTTAGTCATTTATCTTTCGAAATACGTGAATTTAGTCCTTTTAATCAAATTTGGTTAAGTTTATTTGACATTTCAAGCGCGTTTCATAATAATATTTGACTTAACCTTAAAGAAAAAATATGTCAAACAAAATAAATAACTCAAATTCAATCCTGAAATGCATATGAAATATCAAATAAACCTAACAAAATTTAATTAAAAGAACTAAATTTATGTCTTCGAAAGATGAAAGATTAAATTGGTCTAAAGTTTCAAAATGGACTAATTCTAAAATTTACTGAAAGTTAAAAGACCAAAAACATATTTAACCCATAAAAATACACTAAATTTACATAATTTTTTTGAAGAAAAATTACTGAGTAAGTATTTGATGGAGTGAAAAGGAAAATTGGTTTGCAAATGAATAGAAGTGGTTGATAGAATGGACCATAATAATGCACTGAAAAGCATTGTATTTTGCGTATAGATATTAGTATGGTGGGGTATCATGACTTCTACCTACTGCTAAATTGTGGTACCAATTCTAAGAACACTGCCACTAAACTCATTCACCCTATTTTGATAATGACATAATCTTTCTTATGCACCCATTTTATCAATTCCTCAATAATAACATTAAGGACACTAAGTTTCTTAGGGTTATCATTTACAAGTCTAATAGTTTGGTAAAAGGGAAAGAATCTACTAAAACATTCAATGTTGCAACAATCACTAACAGTGAGTGATTCATCATGTTTGTTATGATGATGATGATTCATTCATTAGGATCTAATAGATTTTTATGGTTTACATATAAAAAGCTAAGTGGGTTTGAATATGTCCTCCCAACAAATATTGTATTTTTTTTTCTCACGATTCATAAAATTATTTTTGTACTCCAAATTTTGAATTAGTTATTCTCACTTTTTAGTGGGAGGTTAAAATTAAAAAATAAAATTAAGGACTGAAACAATTGAAAATAAAAATACAAAAATTGAAGATATTTTGGGTTTAATAGAGGAGAAGACATTTCTCTCTTTTTTTTTATGTTGGTGGAGAAAAGCAAAACATGTGAGTGGGACATGTTTTTTAATCCTTCATTATCTAATCAGATAAAGAAAAAAAATTATGTATTCAATTCTTATGAATAACAAGAATTTTCTTATGTTTTTCTTGACTTTTTCCTTTTTTTTTCTTCTATCTTCTTGTATGTTAAAGAATGGGCATTATTTTTTAAAAAAGGACAACACTGGTAATTCTAAATTTATATTTGAAGGCAAAAATAAAACTGGCAAAAAAAAAGAAAAAAATAAGTATTACTTGAAATTACTTTAAAAAAATAAAAGTAATGCTAATAATAAAATTAGAACTTGTGAAAAAAAAATAATTAAGACTATATTTTACAGGAAGGAACCTAAGAGTGAGTAAAAAAATAAAATAATATATAATGTTTGAAGTCTCATATCGCTTAGAGATAAGATCATTTCATAATATATAAGTGAAGTGTAAATCTTACTTTGTAAACTGGTTTTATAGGTTGATTTAATCTTAAACTCCATTTTTAATATGGTATCAGAGTCAGATTAGAAACTATATTAATGGGATGAATCAGAATATTTTCAATTAAACTAATAGTAATTTAGTGTAGCTAATTATGTAATTAGTAACATTACGCCTAAATAATGTTCAAACTGCAGTTGAAAAATACTCGAATAAAGTGGTTTTATAAGATTATTCGGAATAGAAATAAAAATTGAAATGTAGCATAAAACAATAACATTTGATTTCATTGGAAACATATACGCAAATTTGAACTTCCCTGCCCTCCATCTTTCATAAACAAAGTTATTACAAGTTTAAGATATAAACATAAACAATGAAAAGAAAAATGATGTTGCACTTGATGATGAACAATTAAACAATGTTGAATGTTTTGTTTGGCTGCAGTTGTCGAGTTTTGGTGATATTAAAATGTGTGTTAGATGTGAAATGGAATGATAGTTGATGATGTGTTGTTTAGTACGGGTTCAATGTTAAAGCTACCATAATATACAATAATATATGCCTAACAACTACTACATTTCATTACTCATTTATCATATCATTTAATTGTTTTCCAAAAAAATTAATTAATGATTAACTTTTTTAAAGAAGTCTATTTTAGTAATGTCAATTTTTCATTCATAGATTTTCCAAACTCTGAGAATTTCAAGTTGTGATTCACTCAAGGAACGTTGGTGTATACAAGTTTTGTATAAAATAACAAAGAGAAAAATTAAAATAAATGTGTGAGAAAGAAATTATATAATAGAAAAACTAAAAGAATAATGTTATAAAAATATTATTTTCGTGAATTTATTTTAAAAGTGGTTTAACTTTTGTTTTTTAAGCTTCATTTTTTTATTTACAAGTTCTGCCTAAAGTGTCTTGTATTTTCATAAAATCAACATTATCAATATACTCATTCACCTTTTAAATTAATAAAATATTTTATTATTTGATAAAAATAGAAAAATCTAATTTGCATATGAAAGACAAAATAGCACAATCGTAAGAGGGATTAATCATGGATAAGGGCAATCTTGTGATATACTAAATACAACACTTAAAATATTTTACTATACAGAAAAAAAGAAGTACTAATTAGAGATAGTATAACTCATAAGTTACAACTTTAATAAATTACTATATGTATCTCACATAATAATAACAATAACATTTATCAGGAACCGAATTTTACTAAACTGTTTTTTTCTTTATTTATGGAAAAACTTTAATATATAACTTTTTCAGATACTGAAATTGAAATAAAAACATTAACATTTTATTACAACTAAAAAAGTAAATCAATATAAAAATACTACAAAAAGAGAAAGTATCACATAAATACAAAAATAAATGGCAGAACAATTAAGGATATAACTAAATGATAGATAGTGAATTGTTTTTGTATTATTCAAATAATTAAGTGAACAAGACCTTTTTCTCCGATAACACGTTAATCTTTTTCAGAATCAGGATTGGATAAGAAGTTTCTAAAGTAAGAAATTATAAAACTAAAATATTCTGAGGAAATGTACTAATATTTTTTAACTGAGAATTCCTTTATCAACAATGTTGCTCTATAAAACATCACCACAGGATTTAAGTTTAATCTAATTGAACTAATAAGAGTTTAATTTCCTTCATCAACTAATAAAAAATATTCTTCAAGATTACTGTTGTAGACTGTTGTATGAACCCTACATCAGAAAAATTACCCTTTCAACCATATCATCATCATCATTATCATTGTGTTTTCTCCATTGGATCAACAAAGCCAATTTACCAAAAAAACCCCAAAAACAGTCTCCACCAGCACCAAACATTTACACTACCTACCATATATTGCTATCTTCCCTCTCAGTAACAACCAACTCTTTCATTTCATCAGATCAAACCATCACATTGCATTTCACTTTACTGCATCAACCATTATCTCATCTTCTTTTCTTTTCTCTCTCCAAAACACAAAAGTACAAAACCACTCACTCACCATTCTCTCACTTTCTTTCTCTATCTCTCTCTTATCAGAATCCCATCTCCCTCTCTGTGCTGCATCTCTACTACCCTTTCTCTTATCTTCCCAAACCCACCAAAAAAGAATCAATTTTTTAATCACCCTGAGGAAAAAAAATCCCTTTTTTCCCCCTCAATCAACGCAACACGCTTAAATTACCACCCTTCTTCCTCTCTCTTTCTTTCTATCTCTCTCACACGCGCGCACTCCTCCTCCTAAAGGCTTTACCTTTCGCGGAATCGGAATCGGAATCGGTGATCTAGATGGGCATAATCAGAAGCATGAGATCGAGGTCGCATCGCGTCGTGCAGGAGCAAGAAGAGTGTGTTGGTGACAGCATGAGACAGAGTTGTTGGGCCAACATGCCCCAAGAGCTTCTCCGAGAGGTTCTCCTACGAATCGAGGCCTCCGAGGACACGTGGCCGCCGCGGAAGAGTGTCGTCGCCTGCGCCGGCGTGTGCCGCAGCTGGAGACAAATCACCAAAGACATTGTCAAAACGCCCGAACTTTCCTCAAAAATCACCTTCCCCATTTCTGTTAAACAGGTTTCTTCACCACCCTTTTCCTTTTTGCCTTCAATTTTCTGTGGGATTTCCTCAAAATTCAATTTTACTTCACGCACTGCACATAATTTGACACTATTAATTAGAGATCATAGTAGTTGATACCACTTTTTTTTTCTTTTAAGACGGTTTTTAACTGTTAACCATTTTTATGTATCGGTCTTTATTTCTTGAAGCGTATTTTTGTTTTCAAACTTGTACTTTCGTTTTGGTTCCTGAAGTCAAGACTCTGTTAACCAACAGAGCAATAAATGGAGATTGGAGTGTAATATGGCCCAAAATATTCTGGTGGTGGTTAATCGCCAGAAATTTTCTCTTAAGCGACAATTTTTTTTTGCATTCAAACTGTTAAAAAATTTGACAGTTTTACTGAACAGAATTAGGTCACAGTTGAGGGCAGGAATCAGAAACAAAATTAAGATGTGATTGGATAACATTAATATAATTACTACAAAAGTTACTAAATTTGCAATAAAATGTTTATGTACAAGTGCATGCATCACTGTTTACTGATATTCAGTTAAATATAAACTCTCTCAAAAAGAAAAGTGTAACTCATTTACTTTTCTATTAACTTTTTGTTGAGTTGAGAGGGTATTTTGTACTTTTTTGGTGATGGGATTATTTTATTGATTGGGTTTGGTATTATTCCTCATATTAGCATGATTGTTTGATTCAGTGCAACGAGGTTTTCTTGTGTTACCCACTGTTTGTTTTGTTTCTTCCTAACGTTGGTTTTTGTGAAGAATCATGACGATATTCTTGGCTCGATGTTGTGATGAGTTGTGCTTCGATTTCTTTATGGTTGAAAAAAATAAAAGAAAAATATTGATTCACCCCGCCTGTGGCGTGAAGGCAAGGGCGAAGGTAATTGTGAGCTGATGGATAGAGTTGAACCAATGAACTCATTTTTGGGGTCTTTCACTTTCATTGTGTGACTCTATTAAATATTATTAACTTCGTTTCTTTGGAATATTAATAAGATGGTTGTGCATTTCTTTTTTCTCATCTTTTTGTATGACGTATAGGAATATAATGCATGAATTAAAATATACCGAACCTCCTTGTTTGTATTAAAATCACTCTAACTTTTTAATGTCTTTTATCTGTCCTTTTAATTATCATGACATTTCATATGCTACTGCTTTTCTCTTCCTTTTCATAAATTAATTAATGCCATCCCGATAAATATTTGAGGGAGAATGTCGTTCTTCATAGTGGTTCTATCCAACTATAGCAATGGTGAATTGTTTTTGGACAGATTGTGTTTTTTGTTGATTTCTAACAGTATCTACTGGGAAAAAGAAACTGATAAATTCCTGCCTATTCTGTATAAATCCCTCTAATGTTCATTTTATCCTTGTGGAAAATTGTTATTTTGGTTGGACCATGATCTTTGTGGATATTTTGTTGCATAACACTATATTCCCTTTTTGCGCCTCCATCACTAGGATTGAATGTTCAATATCACTACTTAGGAGGCTGGGACCACTATATAGTGATGTCACTATTTTAATTATTATGAAGTTTACATGGGCGTTTACTCACTAATACCTTCCACAACATTTTGAGAGGACCACTTTAAGTGGCATCTGGGTATTGTCACTGTTACTATTGGCATGGCATCCTTAGTGTGCATCTTTCATTGATCCTCGTTTTCTTATGCTGCCCAGTTGTTCCAATTTATCTGGGATTATTATGTTTTGATTGGTTTGTGGTCCTTGTTATACAATATACTGGCCAAAAGGGTTAAAGAAGAGGTTAAGCTTTTGAGTTCAGTGGGTACCAGAAGGTTCAGTGGAATGCTCTGATTTTTGTTTTTATTTCCCTGCTCTCCATGGTATCGCACTAAAGATTCCCTTGTTCACTGCAAAGGCATGATGCTTGAATGTGACTATTGTGCTTGTCTTTTATTACTTAGTACTTCATTATACTGTTTTCCTTCTCTTGTCATTGACATGTTTTCATCTGTGAGTAATTTTTGCAGCCTGGCCCAAGGGAGAATCTCCTCCGGTGCTTTATAAAGCGCAACCGCTCAACTCAAACGTACTATTTGTTTCTCAGTTTAACTAACAGTAAGTATATAATAAAACTTGTGGTTGAATCTTCCTGTTTTAGCTTTAGATTCTTTGTTTTTCCACCATTATTTAATCCTAAGAGAGTGTGTTCTTCATCGCAGCGCTAGCTGAAGATGGGAAGTTTCTTCTGGCTGCACGCAAGTGCAGACGTCCGACATGCACAGATTATATCATCTCTCTTGATGCAGATGATATGTCAAAGGGAAGCAACTCCTATGTCGGGAAACTAAGGTGTGATGTAATTTGGCACTGTGGTCATTGTTTGTTGTCTTGTTTATTATTGCATTGACTTACACCTTTTTCTTTTCCTTTTTAACCAGATCAAATTTTCTTGGAACAAAGTTCACAATCTATGACAGCCAGCCACCTCACTCGGGGGCAAGGATTATGAAAAGTCGCTCCACAAGGCTGGTGAATCTAAAACAAGTTTCGCCGAAAGTCCCTACAGGGAACTATCCAGTGGCTCACATCTCATATGAATTGAATGTGCTAGGCTCCCGGTAAGTTTTACATATTGGAATTGTAAGTAGATCTTCATGCATGAAATTAACTATTGCTCATACTTGTTATATTTATTCGTATAAATTTTAACCTTCCATTCATAGATTTTCTTTTGGTAGACATTGATGCTTTGAATTAGGCAAAATGTTTGCTGAAAATATATTAGATAACTTTTCATCCTCTTTATTTATGTAATACTTACAATGTGTATACCCTAAGCAGGGGGCCTCGGAGAATGCATTGTGTCATGGATTCCATTCCTGCCACTGCAATTGAAGCTGGAGGAGTAGCTCCTACACAGACCGAGTTTTCTCTTAACAACATAGATATGTTTCCTTCTTTCCCTTTTTTCCGATCAAAATCAAATCGTGTAGAAAACACCATGTCCGGACCCCTGGTTGATCAAAAGGATGGGATGCTCGTGTTGAAAAACAAGTCTCCTAGGTGGCATGAGCAGCTCCAGTGTTGGTGCTTAAACTTTCATGGCCGGGTGACAATTGCCTCAGTTAAAAACTTTCAGCTGGTAGCTTCTGCGGAAAATGGACCTGCTGGACCAGAGCATGATAAGATTATCCTCCAATTTGGAAAAGTTGGGAAGGATTTGTTTACGATGGATTACCGATACCCTATTTCGGCATTTCAGGCCTTTGCGATGTGCCTCAGCAGCTTTGATACCAAGATTGCTTGTGAATGACAACATGTTTAAACAGGTATATTCATCTCAAACTTCAATATTCTAAAATTTGATTATAGCTTGGTCGAAAGCAATGATCAATAAAAACCTCATAATAGAATCTAGGAGATGTTTATAGAAATCCCATTTGTAGATCACTGAAATGACATTTTGGTTTAGCTTACCCTGTTGTAGTGCCATGATACAACAGTAAGGTTATTATTTAATGTTGGTCCAAGTAATGAGTTTCCAAAATCCCATGTTAAGAAATCAAGTACCTATTAAAGGATGAGAAGATAATTACTTGAAAACTTTATTAGTTATTCTTTCTATCTATCTAGCATATTGATTCCATTTTTGTTTCTTCTGTTTGTCAATTGACCATGCTTGATTCTTGTTTATGCCAGCTTGAATCCAGATTATATAGCTATCTCTCTTACTTCTGGGAGAAGGATGGTTTAAAAGCACTTGTTGGGAAGCAGAAAGATGAAAAGATAAAATTGGTTGGAAGGGTGTTGAACTGAATTTTAAAGGTCCATTCAGTTTTCTAGGATCACAATTCACCAGCTCTTGGGAGAAGACACCATGAACTTGGAATATTATTTGAAACTCCTCCACCCTCACCTCCACAAGACAACACAAAAAGAGAAAAAGGGAAAAAAAAATACTTTTCTTCTGCCTCCGTGTACATAAATGATATTTTTCATTTATTTTTGTCTTTCAACAACTGTCTGGTTGTTTGTGGTATTTAAAACATGTCCCCCACAAGACATGTTTTTGATTATGGGACTACTATCTAGCTTTCAACTTATCCTTTCATGAGAACATGTTGTGTTAGTTAGACTACTTGCAAGAAAACAAGTGCAAGCAACTTGTTATGTTCAACTCCTTTCCTTCCGCAATCCACTCTGAACGTGCTCTTTCCAAAACAGTAGTAATGCAATGTTTTAATAGTATTTACAAATTAAAACCGCCATATGCTAAATACAAGTTTTACATACTCTGTGTTGAAGTCTTGCTTAAAAGCTAGTATTATACATACATGGATAGGTAGAGAAGTTACTTTTGGAAATATTTGAGCAAAAAAATTACTATTTGAAGTGAAACTTTTGATATAGGTTTCTGTATGTTATTACACTGTAAACTTTTTTTCCTAGAAAAGGCATAGTTTACATGCAGTGGGAGATTTATTAAATAAGATTGTGAAATAAAGTGAATTTCAGACTAGTATTTTATTCTCTGATAACTTTTGTTGTTTTTTACGTAAAACAAATGTTATTGAACAGAACACCTTGAAAGGAAAAGTAGCATTGGGAAACACAAGTACAAAGTTGTCATAAAAAATTATAGAAGAGCGAGCGCATGTTCCAGGTGCTGGAATAAACAAAGGATAGGTAAAATGTACAGTTATTCAGTCAAATAAAGTGATATAATGTTTTCTATACCAGGGATATTTTCAACACTCAATACAGTATTCTTATGAATGGTATTGGAATAAGAATCTATGAGCACATTTTTTCTATAAACTAATCTGTAAAAATATCACATTTTAAAAAATTTATTTTAAAACATAAAATAATTTTAATTTACGGACAAAACTTATTCTTATAAGTTTTGCTAAAGTTTCACGAAGTTCGAAGGGAACCTATCATCATGTGACACGTATCCACAATTATAAAAGCTTACTCTTCTTCTCTATCAATTTTTTGAAGACATCTATCTACCTCAACCTAAACAAAGACCAAACAATGTATGATCTTTCAGAAAAGCTAGACCAACAGCATTTGAAAAGATTGATTAATTGCTGCAAAAATATACTCTAAAAGATTGATTAAGGGAGACAAGATTATTTCTTACATCTAACATAAATAATTTATCTTCATAAAGTGGGATAAATATAAATGATTTGCGAGTTATTTTTACTGATAATAGGACATTGACACCCATATTGCATGTTTAAAATGTTTTGCTTTAAGTGTTGAATAAATTTTAACGTTTTTGATACACAACGATTTTTTGAAGTTAGAAAGTAAGAAATTTGTCATCTAAGTTCTATTTTTATCTCAAATAAAAAATAACCTATTTCATATTTATATTTGGTTTTCCTTTCTTCTATTCAAAATTTTCTCTTAGACATTTATATTTATTCTTTGATGAATCTACAGAGTATTTTTTATAATGATTAATAAAGGAGTTGAAGTGTGTAGTGTGTTAAAGTGAAAGTATTATAACTCGTATTAATGCTTAAAATATATTTTCCATTAATTTTCCTCATTTAAAACGTTATTTTTTAATCTTAAACAACATTACTTAAGGTAATCCAATTAAAGTGTTTAGCTTTGAGAAAACACACTAAGCAACTGTATTAAAAACTGAAGATATTTGATATCTTTCACAATTATGTACAATTCTAATCAAGTGATATATTGAAAGGAGATGTTTAGAACAAAAGCTTATGGAGCTAAGTAATATTGACCATAAATGTGCCCAAAAGGGTAACTGCCACCCAGCTTAGCTAAATTATAAGGAATATAGCCATAAAGTCTCTGTTTGAGGATAAACCAAGAAAAGGGATCCTCATAATTCTGCTTACAAAATAAACATTCCTCAATCTTATAACTGATTGTTATATACATGATTATCATACATTACAAATTTACAACCTTTAGGCTGCTTGCATGCTCACACTTGATTCATGGCTCAAAACCGCGGATTCGGCACCTTCCTCCTCCTCGGTAGGAAGATCATCGGAGTGCATTTCCGGTTGCTTAAGGCTCCGGACAAACTCAGTGAACAAAGGAAAATGCTCTGGAGAAAAGAAAGATGCTCCCATTCGCTGATATGTGAACAAGTCCAATACATTATCTCCAGATAGATTCTTCTTAATTTGTTCAAACCCCCCCGGAACACCAGATTCGGAAGAATTTTGAGCAGAAACCTTCACCTCATGCTTTCTGCAAGCTGCCATAATTTGAGAAAGCAGCAATTCAGGGCTACAATGGTTTTCCTTAGGTTGTTTTGCATCAGAAAGGTCTATGCCGGGTAATATCATTTTGCATGAGTTCTTAGCAAACATCTGTGCAACTGGTTCATAGCCATCCTTGTTAGCTGTGTTATAGAACCCTGCGGTTAGCTCTGAAGGATGAGATCGAGTTCCGTACCAAGAGTGCATAAGTGGGATTTTTCCATATACTGTCACTCCAGAGTCACCAAAAGTAGAAGATGCCATTGATAGGAGGCAGTCTCCATGAGCTATTAGCTTATTGGAATACCAGGAGAGGAAAAAGTCCCCATATGAGGACTCCCAAGAAGCCCCATCATTAAAGAAGCCACTGGAGAATGGTGACTGATCATAGGTAGGTGCATCATGTGGACCACCGAGCCCCCACAAAGGATTGCCAGATGCTTCAGCATGTTGCTTGAGAAAGCTAAGCATGTTTTGGTCATAACACTGGAATTCCCCAGCTCCTTGAGTTTTACTAGGTAGCTGATGGTGAGAGGGATAACGTAACTCACCATCTGGTCCTAAACCCATGGAAATGCTCTGCAATATGGCAACAGATGAGGAAATTGTCAGTCATGTATATTCTGAAAGACCATATAACTATTGGAATACATCTGGTACTGGAATGCAAAATATTTACCTTAATCGTAGAGCCCATGAATGGAGAGAATGAAGACTTGAAGCTCTCACAGAAAGCCTGGTACACTTGGACTGGTGTCTTTCCATCAAGAACAGGAAGATCATCAACTGCCAAGGACAGGCATTCTTTGTAATGCTGTCCTGACTTGTCTGTGAAGAAAATATTGGGTTGAGATTCACCAATCTGGGATACCCATTTAGGCAGGGGGATATTTGGCTTTTCAGACCCATGAAAGCATAGAGACACATGGAGATTGAGACCCACTTTCTGGACCATCTCAGCAATAGCAAGATAGCCTGACCAGTCATATTCTCCCATGGTTTCTTTCTCCACAATTCCCCACCATATAGGGAGCTCAACACCTTCAACTCCTAATAGCTTCAAAGCTTTTAGGCCAGCTGCAATGGCTCTAGCATGGTTTATTGAATTGCAATCATAAGAAATTGCATCTAGGGGCAGCCCCACAAATAATCTAACACCATCTACCTGCAACATATTATATTAAGCATGTCAGTTACTTTCTAACACCATCTCCAGGTTGATAACTGCATGTGTTAATAATTGCATGAGATTCAAGTAGAATAATAAATTGTTACTCGGACAGATGCAGTACTTAGTACTGACATCTAGAATTTAGTAAACCTCTAGCATGTAAATCCCCTTCGGATACAACCACCAAAAAAAAAAAAAAAAACTCATAGCTCCCTTAACAGTGATGATGATTAGGTTATGGATTATCAAGGAAATTTCCCAGGAAGGATGTCAAGAATCAAGATTTAAATTTTCCAGAATACCACTTCGAAGACAAAAAGGGAAAATCACACAAATTCACCAGATGACAAATTCAATGATTGACTTCATTATTTACCCCAACTATGTAACTGAACAAAATAATTCAGAAATCCTTGATATTTCGTGTAATTTAAAGTTAAAAGACAAAAAGTTCAAGTCAAAACTAAATTACAAAATTAATTAATTAACCGTTTCCTTCAGAACCAAACACAAAATAAAATTCCCAATTTCCCCCAGTCTCTCTTCAACCCAACACAACGTGAAAAACAACACACAAAACTCACCGTTTTGGATCTTGTTCCAGGCGCCGAACGCTTGTTCTCCTCTCTAACGGGTTCAGTCCGATGAGCCTTCAAAGTGAAGCTTATCCCAGCCTTCTTCCACCGATTATTCTGACCAAAACTAACTCTATCGTTCACAACCCTGAAATTCTTCAAATTACAAAGTCCCACTTCCCTAGATGGCAAATCGGAGGCTCCGAGCTTCGCTTGAGAGCTTCCAATCACCGAAACCTCCATAGCCAACAACAACAACAACAAGAAAGAAGAAGGTAATAATCACACCAAAATACCCGCTTAAGAAACAATCGAAAATCTAGTCTTTTCAGGATATCCGCTTAAAATTTGCAACAGAATTCACGGAGAAAATAATGGGATTCAAGGAAAGAAGAGATAATGAATATTGCAAAAGTAGCTGAGGGCAAGATGCATATATAAGGATGTGGAAGCTAAAACGCGCTTTTTCTTTTTCCTTTTTCTTTTGTGACCTTTGATTAAACTAAAGAAAAACAAAACCTGCAAAACAGCTGCCACGTGTCCACGTGATAGGAGACCAAAGTAGAGCCGCATAATAGTATTCTTGATTTTGTTTTACATATATAAAATTGAAAATAGCAAACTATTAAGGACCCCAAACAAATCATCATCATCAGTTTTATAAAACAAGAAACTAACATAAATTAATTTTATAAGTATAAAATAGCTCACATATGAGTTCATTTATAAAAAGTTATATCAACTTCTGCAAATAATTTTAATTTATACACAATCTAATTTTAGTTTATGAGTATGAAAAATTATTTAAATAGAATTGCTTGTGTGGGAGATTAGTTGGATAAAATTAGATGTAAGGCTGACACACGCTGATTAATATATAATTAGGAAACTTAATTATTAATTTGTGGTCCTTATAGTTGTGTACTTGCCATGGTAATATGTTGAAAATAAAATAAAAAAATACAAAAGATGATGTTTGGGACCGACACAGGGACATAAAGAGGTACATCAGTTATCCAAAAAGAAATAATTAAGCAGGAACTTTTAACTGTTGATTAAATATTCTTGTGTTAATTAATTTATGTGATTGCAAGAAAAAAATGGCGAGAGAGAATTGGATGGTTGAAAAGTAGGTGGTAACACAAAATTGAGAGTCACAGAATGAATGATAGGTTGTGGATTGACATGAAACATAGGCGATGCTGCGTGTGTGCTGAGTCATATATGGTATTATATGTATTATGTTCTATGTGGTGTGGTTTGGAACATGTCGTGTGGGGTCTTAAGTTTCAGAATCAGATTCAGTTCATTGGTCCATGTTTCAGGATCTGCTTCTGCTTCTGCAGTTCTGGTTTTGGATCTCTCCCCCTATGACTCAGATCAGAGTGGATAAGAGATAAATTGCTTTGGTTACAAACAAATCTTGCAAGTAGACACAACACAGCATCATTTTATTGGTTAAATAAACATGCACCTTAACATTGTGTCTGTTTATTTTTTGCGTATATTTATATATTGTGACACAAGTTGAACCTAAATCTTTTACGTGGCCATTGTAGCTTGTATATGTTCGAAATCCTCCTCAAACGTCTCTTGATTTTGAATTATTGTGGATAAGGTGAAGGTGATGAAATACTTACACAAATGATGATGGAAAGTGGTACTAGAAACTACTGAGGATAATGGTGATCATAGACATGTATGATTTTAACACTGTTGTTTCTCAGATTGATGAGGTTGTTATCATGATATGTCAGTCTAAGGTTTTCTAGATGTGAATTACTAAAGTTTTATATATCAACTTAATATTATTTACTTAGGCTTTAATCTAAAATCATATTAATTTAATTAAAATATTATACTGATTTAATCAAAGTATTGTATTGAAACAAAAAATTTAAGTGGTATATGTTTACATTTTTTACTATTATGACAATGTTGATAATTATTATCAAAATTTCACATGCCTTTTAGATTTATTGCAAGTTATATATTAGTTAAGACATATAGAATTAATTTATAATTGTTGGAAGTTTCTAATTAGCAGAGATAAGACTATCTTATACTAAAAATTATTTTACAATATTTTTTAAAGTTAAATTAAACTTAAAGTTCTCATCTTAAATTCATTTAAAAATTATTTTTTATAAAATAAGAAAAATTAATGGTATTAAAATGAAGTAGTTAAGAAAAAATATATATTAAGTAACAAAGCAAATTTATATTTTTGTTTATTAGGATTTTACTCTTAATTACAATTTAAATTAAATCATTTGACCTCCTTCTTCCAATTTTTTCATTTGACTTCAACATAACACTTAACAAATAATTTTTTTTTTAAGAAAAATAACTTTTCTTTTACATTGTTTTGTTATTTATTTAAGTATCAATTTGTAATTAAAAATATTTTTTAATAAAATAAAAGGAAAAAGCGGTATATGTTTTGAATACTTGAAAGGTATTTGTATTTGTCAAACTATTCTATAATTTTGAAAATAAATCTCTATTTGAATCGGTTAGCAAATATAATGTTCATTCTATTACAAAACGTTTTATTTTTTTTTTCAAACATTATTTGTCTTTGTGAAATAAGTTTAATAAAAACAAAAGTATTTATGTGTTAGTCACCACCGATCCTTACAAAACGTACACGCTTCATATATATCAATATTAATCGGTGATAGTTAATGAGAAGAAGAAGGCTAAGTTGCTTTTCTTTTAGGTATTTGCCAACAAAATATTGATGAGGTTAATTTGTCGTTTTCTTTTTATTTTATTTCAAAATTTGTGATTTTGTGAGAAGAATTACTTTGAGCCGAAAAAATTGAAGAGCATGTTGTAATTTTGTGACTGGTAAATTGACCGAATCAAAATGATAAACATGTTTCTTTTGTTTGTACTTTATTTTCAATCGGTTCATTTTGTACGAGAAAAAAAAAATTGAAAAGAAAAAGGTATTCTTGTAGATTTATTCTATCTAATTCATATGTTCATATTTTAAATTTCTTATATATTATTTTCATCCTTTCACAATTTGTCTTGTAGTTTAGATTGGGTTTAGAAGTTGCTATTATTTTCTTACTTAAATGCATTATTTGAATTACACTACTAGAAAGTACGTGTCTAAGCACACATATTTTTCTGATATATAAGTAAATAGTAGAATGTTATATAGAAAATAATAATATATAGTAGTTTAAATAATAATTATAAAAATACTTTTTTAAATATATATTACATATCGTAGGAGAACTTCATATTAAATATGAGATTAGTGTGAACATGGTGTGAAAAGTAATAATAAATAAAAATCTCATTAATAAAGAAGAAAGAGGTAGATGTTAAAAAAAAGTGTGAAGACAGTGACATTGATGCTGCCATATAAACAAAACAAAAATTAATGCTATTAATACTCATTTAAGACACGTTGGGTGGATAAAAAACGTTGTAAGAATAGAAATAAATCGTTGATGTACCCATTTAATAAAGGTTGTTGAATAGGAAACATTGTAAAATTAGAAATAAGTTATTTATACATAAAATTTGGATGAAGAGATTAAAGTGGGAATATATAGTATTTTGAATAAACTGGAGGTTTCTTACAGTAAACATTAATATATTATATAAAAAATTATAATTTTAATATAAATTTTAATTTCATTAATTTTGTTATAATTTTATTAATAATTAAAATAATAAAATATGTGTTTTGTTTTTATTAATTGTTATGCATATTTTATTAAAATAAATTATTTTAAATAGTAATTGATTTTAAAAGAACATCTGCAATTTTTATTTTGTAAAATATAAAATCTTTATTAGTTTATTGAACATTAATTAAAACTGCCATTTCTTTTAAGTGACAATCATTAAAAGTTAATTTTTTTAAATTGTTGTATTAAACACTAATAAATGTAAATAAATTAAAGACTTTATGTTAAGTTAATATTTTTTTATTATACTAAAAATAAAATTTATCAATATATATTTATATTAAACTAAGTATTTATCTTAAACTATTATCAGATTGATTTAATCTGTATGAAACAAAAGCACTTAGACTTTCTAAATATTAGATTGAAAAGATGTTGTAAATTGTTTCTGTTTTTTTATTATATTTTAAGAATTTAATTCAAAGTCATCAAGTGAGACATGTTGTTTCTATAAAAAAAAAATAAAAAATAGACTATACATATTTATATCATATAAGTTATGAAATTGAGGGTACAAGCTATAAATGTAGATGATACAAAATATGGACAATATATTCTAGATGATAAAAATATATTCAAATGATAACTATTTCAAATATCTTATTTTTTATAAACTCAAGATTTCATGCTTCAAATCAAGATTAGAAATTATATTCTAACTATTGTCACCAATACTAATTATAGATAAGTGAGATTGAATCCATCATAGAATGGTAAAATGATCAGAAGTATAGTATCTTACAAATACAAGAATAGTAGCATTATAACAAAACACTTTCAAATAATTGCATGTGATATAATTAACAAGGAAACGTATTCTTTCAGTTAAGTAGAGAAGTATACAACTAGTTCTTGTGTCTATACTCTACCAAAAAATACTTATGAGAAATAGGATAAAACAATTACATATTTTACATTAAAAATATAACATTTATTTTTCTTCTTATCGTTTAAGGACGGTAACATCAGACAAGTGTCCGTGACGTGTAGGGCATATAGGTGTCGAGTGAGATGACAACCCTAATTCATTGATACAATTCAAATATTGAATCATTCATGTAAAGGCCTTCACATTCTCTTCATCTAAACGTCACTACAACATGAATATGACTTCCACCTCCTACACATTTTATTTTATTTTTTCTTACTTTACCTTAAATATTAATTAAGATTTTAAAAAAATCATGACTACTTTAAAAATTCACGTTTCTTTTAACCTTAACCTTTTTAACGTGAATAAATTCTATTATAAATACTAGACTAATCATGTTAATAGTTTTTTTATTATTCATTACTATTATTATTATGAATTGTATATTTTAAAATGTTCAATGCAAAGATGATTTCAAAGTCTCGTGATCTAATGGTTCCATTCATGAAAACACTGGAATAGAAGAATAGAGATCTGAAATCAAGTTAATAGAAGGTTATACAATTTATAAATAATTTGATTCTTTTTAATCAATTTTAATTGAACATGTGATATATTTTAAATTTATTATTATTTATTATTATTATGGATTGTATATTTCAAAATGTTCAATTTATCTCATATGATGTCAAAATCTCATGCTTTAATGTTTGGATTCATGAAAGCACTGTAATAGAATAATAGAGATTGGTTAAGAAGTAGTTCATTTCATTTCTTCATCTGATTTTTGTAACCATATTTACGAAGTTGGTTGGAACAGATAAAAAAGAAAAATCAGATTTTTATTCTCAATAAGGATGAGGAAGTCCTGGTGGACTGCCCCTAGGAGAGCCCGGTGGGCCACTATTAGCCCACTCAGGATGTCCAATTGAAACAGCTAGAGGGTCAGGTGGAGACTGAAAAGGTTCAGAGGCTCGTGGTGGAGACTGAGGCTGAGCTTGTGGTGGAGCCACTCCAATTGGTGGTGGTGGTTGAGGTGGTGCACCGAAACAATCTTGCAGCAACCCACAACAGCATACTATATAGAAACTGTGAAAGCAGCACTGGATTATTAATGCACGCATATGCATTGTTTCTCTTAAATCGTAAATAGGAAGATAAGAAGAAAAAGCAAAGGTTTACATGATTTAGTATTATTTAAGGTTAGTTGTTGTTATTGATGTAGTGTAGGTCTTAATGCAGAGAAACATGTTACCAACCAAGAGGATATGGTACTACAGAGTCCACTGAAGAAGTTTCCAAGAACCGAAGGTGGTCCGGGACATGAACCTGGATATTCTGGAGGCCCAGCTCCTTCTGGTCGTCTCATTCTTACGTTGCTTGCTGAAGATGAACCAAACACACACACCTATTTACTATTGTTGAGGATGTCACGCACTTAAATTATCCTAAAGGAAAAGACAGGGTTGGATCTTAGACATTTTGCAATTTATATATAGACAACCAAGATATCTGATTGGTTGTTGCCACAGTGTTCTTAAAACACCTTAGAGAAAAAGTGGAGTCTAACTGTCACTCAGACAACTGTTATTCAACCTACCCTTTTCTGTGGCTGGGGGAGACATGAATTTTAAATGGCAACAAGTTTTGGCAATAATGAATGAAAAACTTTTTTTTGGTGTACGAAAGTTAAGAGATGAACATGATCATTGATCAAACTTGACGTGGAAGGGTAGCTGAATTCGCATAGGCACGTTCCTGTGTCTCATCCCACACCAACTCAAACAATGATTTGACCCAATGAACCCCACATAAAGGGAAGGTGGTAGGATTATGAGTTGGGAAAAGGAGAATAAAGCAATTCAAATCAGGAAAAAAAAGTAAGTTGGTGTCGGTTGTAACTCTAATATCTTGATTTCTCTGCACTGAATGCTGCGGACAATAGTCAATAGATTGTAGATATTCCATTACTTTTTCTTTATTGTTTCGTAACTCGATCGAACAAACCATTGGTATTGCATTTTTCACAGTATATAGGTCCACGTTATCATAGATTTTTTCGAGTTCAGAGACTACCATAGACTTTGCTTCATATTTTTAAACATTCTATATTTAAAGGTCAACTCCATCTTACAGGAAGTTTGATCTCACGAAAAAGCACAAGCTTTAGCAGACGATGAGTCTTCAAAAGGTGGAAACTTTAGCAACTCCATCTCTGAAAAAAAAGAGTCCATGACGGCGTGTGTATAGAAGACAAAAACTTTGCAATTCCACCAACTACAATCCAATCACATCTTGGGTTTTCTTCAAACTTAAACATGTTAAATTATACAAACCATTTAATTCCAATTTTACTTTTAGATTACATACGAGTACCACGTCCATCCAAATGCAGACATAACAGATACCATATCAGTATTCGTTGTCAAAAGACAGTATCACTATGTTTCTTTTAAGGTAATCGACAAAATTTGTAATTGGGAATTGCATAAAGAAACCAAAAATCATAAAGAACGTTGTGTATAAGTACTGCACAGTTCACAGGCTTCTGGAAAGTAGAAAATAAATGAAAAAAAAATTAGAAGAAATATAAACCGCCAACACTGTTCCAAAACCTATTTATTAGGTGTTCATCTAACCTAATTGAACTTTGATAAGAAACAAAAAATACGATATACAAGAAAGAGAATAAACCTCTGATCATTTGAGAAAGAAAAGGGAGCAGGAAAATACAATTTGGTTTACCTCCAATGCCATTGGCTTTTAGCAACTGGAGAGCAGACATCATGTCAGCAAGATTTGCAGCTTCATCATGAATACTTGTAAAAAATGATTGGTGTTATACAACAAGAATATTGTTTGACCCTTAAAGCATTCTTGGTTTTTCTTAAGTCCAGCTTTGATGAATTTGATGGTATATGATGGCATCATTTTCCATGTTTCTTCTTTCTCCTTGGTGCGCCCCCACTAGAAGGATCTACCAATGGGCCTGACCAGGTTTGAATATTTGCTTTAGGTTGTGAGAAGTTTGTGGAACTAAATGGAACATCAGGAGGATCAAAAACTGGATCCATGTGATGTGAAGAACCCAGTGGATAGCCTAGAGCTCCATCTTGGTGAGGAGGAGGAAACTTCTCACTCTTGCTCTTAGCATTTGCATGTGTGATCAGCCGCCGTCTCTACAGTAAGAGTTAAAGATTAACACACTTATATTTATATAAAAGTAAATCTGTCACATAACACAATTATCTTCAATAGCCCCAAAATGATGGTGTCAGAACATGCAAAATCTAAAGGCAACCAAAAGCCACAAATATAAAGCATTCAAAAAGATGGTGTCAGAACAGTTCAATCTGCCTGCACTTGATCAATACCAGTTATGGCTGCTGGCAAATATCTTTATTCAACATATAATTAGACAGGAACAATATCAAAATAGCCTTGTGCAAGTTCTTCTAAATATGGAAACAAAATCAACTGAATAAATTAATAAGTTGTGAAAATAAGGAGGATAAAGAAACAAGCTTCTACATAATTGCTTGCAGCCAATTGAAAAAATAAATAAGAAATAGATATTCATGTGTGTTTAAGTGAAAACCTACACCATTGCAGCTAATTGATAATTTATTAACTCATCACTTATAATTCAAGCAATATGTAACACTAGCTGGAGAGAAATAGGAGCCTTATCAAACATACATCAATATTTGCTTGTAGTTCAGCATTGGCCTCTGGAACTGGAACTCCCCGCCCAGCTCGCTCACGTGGACGAGATTTCTTGACACCGTCAGCATTAGCTTTACCAGCTGCTCTCAATCTACAAGATGACGATGAAATTAAATACTGAATTTTGTGCATTATATTGTCTTGTAAAAATATATATCTTCTGATGTACTTTCGTAACTTTTATGGAAATAAGCTTTTTATCGACCATTGATGAAATATCATTTAGATGCCAAAAGTAATTTAAGCCACCTTCTAGCTTCTTCATCCCGTAGCTTTGCATCCATCTCCTTGCTGGGAGGATATTTTGGGAGGCTAGAGGGGTCACAGGCATATGGTTTTGTTGTAAAGAACTGCAAAAGAGAACCAAATAACATTAAATTACGGTCTTATATTCAAATTCAGAGACACTTTAAGGATCACTAGCACAAATTTATTCGTCTCAAATTATAAACTTTATACAATTGATTTGACAGCACATGACACTCTAGTTATTGCTTTCATTTACTATGACAAGGAAGCAAGCCCCTTTCTAATGCAGAACGAAGACAAAAAAAAAAGGTTGTTCAGGGGGTGTCAAGTCAACACTCCACTGATTGAAGTGTAGTTCATCAGTCAGACATGGAAATGTTAATTTTAGTTTACCATGATTTCCATACCAAGTTTTACGTAATCAAGGATCATTGTTTAACAACCAAAAACAATGGCAACTCAGAAAGTCAGATAATCAAGCTTAAGTTCATAGTTGCTAGTTTTATGGTATAATCAAAGCAAAAGTGATCCATGCTACTAAAGTAAGCTTGAGTTAGATAAGGATTCTATACCCCAGGTTTGGTAAATTCGTACACAAGCACAACAGATTGACACAGGAAACTAGAGCCAATCAGGCAATTGAATTCAGCATATTAACCAGGACAAGAGAGAAGTCAAAGCTTGTTAATAAGCAAGCAATTTCGCTAAGCCATTCTTCAATACTTTTGAAATATTATACTCTAACTAGACAGGATGACAAATCAAAAATGGAACTACCTAGGACATGGACACTACGTAAGTTTCAGAGTTTAAGTTGAACATAAACCTTAGTGCATGGCTAAATAAGTGAATTGGACAGCAACTAGAACCTGGAAGATTCTTTTGTTTCTTCCTATTAGAATTTCCACAATCATGCACTTACAAGACGAACATTTTCATAAAAGCATGCAAGACATGTTCGAGAAAGAGGACAATAATGGAACCAAATTTCAGAGCTTCCAGTGTTATGACACTCATAACACCAATGTTAATTAAATAATTAGCAGAAAGATGCGCAGAGAGCACTGTATGTTGCATTTGGGTGGAGCATAATACAGAGCCTTAATGGGCATGACTTGAACGATTGTGTAGCTTCTTTGAGTAGGTTTTCTCTTTCTTTTGATGATTCTCATTCGTTCTCTTGATAAGGTGTATTCCTTTTTTTGAAAGTGATAAAGTGTGCTCCTAAATCTCCCTTCTATTGTTAACTTTTTTCTATTTGTCTTAATAAATTTCTTCTTTCTCCATGGTATATTTTGTTCTAGCTATGAGTGAAAACAAAAACACGTTAACTAAAAAAATGTGCAATAGGGAAATGAAGAAAAAAATCCAACTTATCTAAGAAGGCCTCTGCTGGTATAGTATGGAATATATATATTCATGGTTCTTGCATTGGAATATAAATATGACAAAAGGTGTTCTGTTATGCAGTTGTAGCATGGCCATGGAAGAAAAAAATGATAAAAGCATAAGAAATTAGGCGACTTTACAACCTTTACTCAATTAAATTACTATCTTACTTCACTATGCAACGCAGCAGTGGCAGTCAAACGTTCATCTGGATCAATTGAGAGAAGGGTGTCAATAAGTGGCAGGGATGATGGAGGAAAATCTTTAAATGTCTCTGCAATACACCGCTTGTATGACTGCTGGGGCTTAAAAATGGTAGCATGTGGCAACTTTGATTTCTTCCAATATTCGTCAGAAGGAGAACCACATAGCTTAAATATCTTGTGTAGTTGTTCCACCTACAAAATATGAAGCATGCTAACTATATTAGTAAAATACTACGCACAAATATCACGAACAAGTAGACGAAAATTGAGAAGCCTTGGACAACAAAATCTTGCTCATAGATTAGTCAACAGAATCTATATAATGTATTCACCATAGAGATTACCTCCGTTCGACCAGGCATAATAGGCTTTCCAGCCAATAATTCAGCAAGAATGCAGCCAGCACTCCAGAGGTCCACTCCTACACTATATTCAGTGGCCCCAAGAAGAAGTTCTGGAGGTCGATACCATAATGTAACCACTCTACTAGTCATAGGGTGCTTGTGATTAGGATCAAAGAAGGAAGCTAATCCAAAATCAGCAATCCTAAGATTTCCATCATTATCAATAAGAAGGTTTGACCCCTTTATATCACGATGCAGCACATGACGGTTGTGACAGTGCTCCAGTCCAGAAAATAGCTGATGCATGTAACATTTTACCTAAAATACCCAGATACAAACATATAATAAGGTCCAGCTCAAGTAAGTAATAACAATAAAATGTAAAAGACTTTTGAATCATATATTTTAAAACTAAAGATAAACACACCAATACCTGAGATTCTGTGAACTTAATTGCCGGGTTTGTGGCAAGTCCAGCCAGATCATGCACCATGTATTCAAATACAAGATATAAACTGCACGACATTCTAGAAGTCACTAAGCCTTCAAGTTTGATGACATTGGGATGATCTAGACGACGGAGAATCAAAATCTCTCTAGCCATGAACTTCACACTTTCAGGCTCCAAATTGTCAAAACGGACCTTCTTTAGAGCAACAATTTTTCCCGTCAAAGAATCCCTAGCTTTGTAAACATTGCTGTATGTACCTTGCCCGATCTGATTGAAAGATAGCAAAATCACCAACAAGAGATTTAATATTTGTCAGGCAAGTAGCGAGGAGAAATAACTTTTACACAATTTGTTGGAAGGTTTTTAAATTTACAAATCCCAACCCCAGGAAAAAAAAAAAAAAAGGAGGCTAAACTCCAAATTATTACTTTACCAGTTGCCCTTGTTTGAAAAAAGATGACAAAAAACCCTTCTAAAGTGGGAAATTACCCATACTATGTTAAAACAGAAAAGGGAAACACAACAACATCAACACCTCGTTGAAGGAAAAGTGCAATGGAGAAGATAACAAGAGCTCACACATTGTCAAAAATCAAATCCAGTCAGCAAGAACATATCACCATATCAGCAAACTATAATTCGCAACAAAATTAAATACTGTTGAGTGAATCCAAGATGTTCTTCACCTTATCAAGCTTCTCAAAGGTGTCAGCTCTCCGGGGCGTCAATCCGTTGATGGCTTCACCGGCAACCTTAGAGAGCCAAGAGGGCCACCCTGCTGCAACCTGCTCACCATGAACATGGTTAGGTGGGTTGCTCAACCTCGGATTCGGCTTCGGCTTCGAAGATCGCCTCCTCTCTCCCCTTGCCCTTGTCCTCTTCTCCTCTCTTTCACCCTCCTTCTCCTTCTCCTTCTCAATGTTCTCATTCTCAACAACCTCTGCTCTACTCACCTCAGCTTTTGCCTCTCTCACTTCCCCTCTCCTTTCCTCCCTCAAAGACTCTTTCCCAAACGCACACCCCATCTCTCAAAATTTCTCATTTACTCCCCTCACTACCACCAGCCACATTTTTTCTCACTGTCTCGTCATCCAAACACTCACCACAACCATTCACCCCTCCAAAACCCTAATCATAAATCTCGAAAAGCTAGACTGTGCAAGCAAACGCTAATTCTAAAGACCCTAACTTTGGCAGACAAAAGTGAGATAGCAATGATTTGGAGACACCCCACAATTTGTGGTGCAGTCAAAGAGAACAAAACCACTGTTCCTTCTTTTCCCCTTAAGGTGGGTCTTTTTTAAATTTTCTTTCTCCCTTTGGCACTGTGATATGGAGGAAGATCAAAGTTGAACAGAAACAGTTGAAGTTGAGTCTTACCAGATTCAAAGATCAGTGAAAAGAAAGGAATGTTTTAGAGATAGAAAGAGAAAGAAAAAAAATGTGAGAGGGTGGATCTCCCTTCCTTTTCAACTTCTCTCTCATATCCATGATGGTTTCTGTATTTATTTTGACTAAAAGAAGAACCAAAAGGTTAGCAAAGACCTGTACCTATAAATAATACCCTGAGTTATGGTTGAGGTGTGTCAATGTCTCTCTGTGCCAAAGTTTTATTTTTTTCTTTTTTTCTTTTTAATAATGACCTTTGACAGTAGTTAATTAACTAATTTATTTATTGTATAAGTAAAATATAAAATAAAATATTGTTGGAAAACATTGGTGAGTGGTAGTAGTAGGAAATAAGGTTTTGTTTTACTTTTTGTGTCTGTTTTGGTGGTTTATAACTTGGAGGTTTGAACATTGCTTTCAGGAAGAAAATGGATTGTGAAGTTGGTCAAAATTTATGATAAAAATAAAGGAAGATCAAATCACGTGCTTACAAATAGTACCAACAAATACTATAATATATTTCTAGCTACCCCAATATTTTTTTCTTTTAATTTTTATATTAGTACTGTATATTCACAAATATATTCAGAAAGACTACTATGCAAAATTTAGGTACTTTTTCTTAAGATAATTGTTTTTTTTATATTAGTTTATTAAATTTAAAATGTTTCTTCCTCCTCTCAAAATGTCATCCGAGCGATTTAGACTTGTAGTTAGAAAACAACTATTATTCTAGGTATGAAATTACATATTCTAAAATATAATAAAAAATTAATTATAACATATTTCTTTTAACTATATATTTCTAAAATTTATTTTCAAAAACATATCTAAAAACAATTAACAAAATATAGAAGAAAACAAATTCAAAAACTCAATTAAAACTTCTTTGTCTTCACATATCACATATGAAAACTATTTTTTTAAATGACTGTTTTATTACATGTTTAATAGCTGTTATTTTGGGATAAATTTCAATAATTATAAAAGAAAAGAGAAAGTTTTAAGTAGTAAGATTAATTTGGTTTGGATGATAAGATTTTATTATTACTCAATATACAATATAGGAATTATGTAGTAATCAACGTCGTATAAATATCTTAATTTTTTTTTTCAGGTAGCACCCCGTGTAATGTTTTTCAAAGAAGAAATTATTTAGTTTATCTGTTATTTAGTTTTTAATGTATTATTTTTTCAATTATTCCTTTATATTTTTACTATGGACTGAAAATTACTCCAAAAAACCCGGAAAAGTTAAAATAAATATTTACTTAAAATTATCTAAAAAGTATATATATATATATATATATATATATATATATATATTCATTTTATTCAGTTGGAAGAACCTTAAACTATTATTATATTGGGAGATTGGAGTGTAAGTTTTAACGACGTTATTATATCTTGTATAAAAATTAATATGTTACATTAATCTAAAATATTTATGAATCTTAAGTTTTATAAATGATCCATTATCTGTTCTAGTAGAGATAAACATGTATGTATTATTAAATTTAATGCGATTTTTCATATAATAGATTTGGTGAATTCAATTATATATTCCTTGTAGTGGTTTTTAATATTAACCATATACACCTTATTCTGAGAAATCTAAATTTTCAGCTCCTAATTAATTAAGATGCATACAAAAAGAAGTTTTTATGCCAAAGAAGTCCAATTTAATTTATGATAATAAGAATGTGTAATTGTAGTTTCTTTAAGTGTGCATTTAATAATCCACCCACCACGAAAATAAAAACTCTACATGCACCTACCATTGCTTTAAGTAATGTATATTTATTTTTTATTAAAAAAAGTAATATATGTTAGTCTCAATAATTTATTACTAAACCAGTCTTGATTATTTTACAGACAGTAAATATCATAAAGTAATAAAAGAAATCGAGTTTTTTGGGTAACAGTAACATCGTAAATGCATGAGAGTGAGAAGTGAAATAACTTGAGGTGAAAGAGAAGCAAAGATTATGAAATGGCTCCTCACACCAAATGAATGACCCAATTCAATCCTATGTATCAGAATTTTCACAATCATATCATCAAATCAATCAATGCCTTTAATCTTATCAAATTGTTTCACTCCCATACAGTTGCACCACACGCTAACAGTGACACTTCGTCAACGCCACTCATTATCTATCTTCGCTGCGCCTCTCACCCTAAACACCACCACCGCCGTCGCCACCACCACCACCACCATCATGGCCACCAGTTTCCAACTCTCCGATGCTTCTCACTCTCTTCCAATTTCACCGCACCACCTCTTGATCGTCGGTCCCGGCATTCTTGGTCGTTTGGTCGCCCAAATTTGGCGCCAGGTTAACAATAAACTTGCATTTTTTTTTATTGAGTTTAAGTGTACTGTAATTGTCAATTAAATTTTCAATTTTGTTATTAATTTATTTCTGTTCGGAGACTAATATGACAATATCTTCAAGTTTCGAAAGCAACATGACATTGGATGGACAATAACATGTGTTTATTTTGAAGCAGGAATATCCAGGTTGTGAAGTTTATGGACAAACAGTAACCACTAATCATCATGAGGAGTTGTCTAAAATTGGTATTAATCCGTCTTTGGAATGGACCAAAGGCTCCCATAAATTTCCCTATGTCATTTTCTGTGCTCCGCCTTACCAATCCTCAGATTACCTTGGTGATCTTAGGTTAGCAATCTTAATCGTTGAAATTTAAATTAAACTTTTTTTTTTGTAGAAAATAAAATGGGTATTGTAATTCATGTTTACGAGTTGTGTTTTTCTTCTGAACTTATGTGGTGGACTGTCTACCAATCAGGCTGGCTGCATCAAGCTGGAATGGTGAAGGTTCTTTTTTGTTTACATCAAGCTCTGCTCCATATGATTGTAATGATAATGGATTGTGTGATGAGGTTGGTCTATAACATTCTTTGATCGTTGTCTCACACTCTTTCATAGCTTAATTTGTGCCATTGGTCCTATTAGTTAGAAGCATAACATTGTAGAAGAGAAAAACTAAGGCTCTCTCTAACACATCACTTGTTTTCCTCATCTTTAGACGCTTAACATTGTAGAAAAGAAATGCTAAGATGCTCTCTGACAAATCGTTTGTTTTCCCCATCTTCAAATGCACGACATTGTGGGAGAAAAAGGCTAACACACGCTCTTACACATCACTTGTTTCCCTCATCTTTAGATACATAACATTGTAGAAGAGAAATGCTAACATTCTCTCTTACACGTCACTTGTCCTCCTCATCTTTAGATGCATAACATTGTAGAAGAAGAAAGCTGACAGACTCTCTCCAACACATCACTTGTTTTCCTCATCTTTGAATTCAAAACTTTGTTGAAGAGAAATGATAGAGTTAACACTTCCCGTCATACGCTTTCAAATATGTTCTCTGTTGCTTGTTAAGATTTATTAAAAGTGACAGAATTGTGTAACTTTTCGTTTCTTATTTAATGAGTCTTTTTTGGAATTTTGAGGACACTCTATAACGCTTACAGTGAATGTTGATAGCAGTCCTTGTTGTTTTCCATGTTTTAGGCGTGGGTGTGTCAACAATGTATCTTTTTCTCAAGGTTATGTATTTATTTATGTGCAGGATAGTCCAGTAGTGCCAATAGGGAGGAGCCCCAGGACCGATGTCCTTCTAAAGGCTGAAAAGATAGTGCTTGAGTTTGGTGGTTCTGTTTTAAGACTGTCTGGACTTTATATATCCTTTTTAGAATCCTGTTTACCAGGATTTTTCTTACTACCCATTTATCTATGTGGTTATTTCTATTATGTTTATGTCTACTGTCTGCTTCCAACCTTGACATAATTTTAAACAAAGTAGATAAAGGCCCACATATTTATTGGTTAGAGAAGGGGATTGTTGAATCTCGCCCTGATCACATCCTGAATCTAATTCACTATGAGGTCAGAATTTCAACCCATCTTATTCATTATGTAAATTAACATGATAGTGTTCATTTTAACATACATCGTGTCATAAAGATATTGAAGTTCATCGTATATGGGGGTTACCATCTAAGCCAATAGATGTTTCATTCATTCACGTGCTTTCTCACTTCCCATCGCACTTACATCTTTTGTTTCATATTTGGCATTTCACCATGAGACCAATTTGAGTTCCTTAACAAACTAAAACATTGCAATTGTAATCTTCTGATGGTCATTCAGTATTCGTTAATATGGAAAGTTGATTAGGTTATTTAATGTGCCGCTTTCCGAACCAGGATGCAGCTTCCCTCACAGTTGCAATTTTGAAGAAACAATTTCGTGAGCGGATTTTCTTGGGTTGTGATAATCATCCCTTATCCAGGTTAAATTACATTCTATCCCTTGAGTATGCAACTAATGTCATGGAGACAGTAATTGCTTCTTCCTATCTTAAATTTGTTCCTTTCTCTCCCTGACCCTTTCTAAATGTTGTGTTGTTCAGGCAAGAAGTGATGGATCTAGTATACAAAAGTGGGAAATTTAGTAAGAAGTTTGAGAAATTCACAGGTAAATAAATAACTACTCTTTTTATTTGTGATTGGTTGGTTTGAGATTGAAAACCAGTAGTAGATTAAGGAACCATAATCTTGCATTAATACAAAAATGGTAGTCATGATGACCTGTTTTTCTATCTATTTTTAAGTGATATGCTATCAATGTCACTCGTCATTGTCAAAGAATTGTTGAGCCTTTGTACATTTTCTTTGCAGGAACTGATGATCCTCTAGGCAAGAGATTAAACAACTCCAAAACCCGCCAAGAAGTAGGGTGGGAGCCAAAGTACTCTAGCTTTGCTCATTTCCTTGAGACCATTTGATTCTTCACGCAGTATTTTCTCTGTGATGACTTATCATTTATCACTTCTATACGAAATCACAAACACTTTATAGATTGATTGGTATCCATTTTTTTTTTTATTGTAAATTCGTACTTGACAATGAATGTTGGCCTTGCTGTTGTGGGGGTGATAAAAACTTGAAGGAGTGCATTTCCAGATTTAGATGAAAACTAGATTTTAAACGTGCTATATATGTTTTTATATATAGGGTTTAAAATATGTAGTAACATATTAAATAAAGGTATATAAATTAAAAAATACAAATAATATGTGTGTGTCTATATATATAATTTTAAAATCTAAGTATTCATTTATTTATTGTGAATATCTTTACATTTTTTTTTTACTTTTTGTGCTTATAGTAAATAATTTTTTTATTTTATTTATCGTAAATAGTGAGTTTCATTTTTAAATAATATTTTTAATCACTTGAAAGATATTAGTTTTGATGGTGTTATTTTGTTAGAATTTTAAATTGGTTAATCTCACTTAAACTAAACACTCCCTACCACCACTGTAATAAGATTCTTAAAGTTATTATTATTATTATTGTTACATTTTTTTCATTTTAATTTCGTTATTTGTTATATTTTAAATTTATTAAACCATAATTTCTTAGAATAAATGGTTTATATGTGAAGATTATTATACGCTCCAAACTTTATTTTTTACAATTTAAATATTATAAATTATTTATATATAATACTTATTATTTATGGATTACTATTTTTAAGTATTATCACATCTTACACTGCGTATGTTTCTTCTTTTTTTCCTAAATAAAAGCAATTTCATTAATAATAATAACTGCATCACTATTGTGATTTAAAAAAAAAAGGCTTAGTCGAATAGTTATTATTTATATCAATTAACAATTGATTTAGTTTTAATTAACTTTTTTTTTTGTTAAATCTTTATCCTAAACTCAAATCAAACAATTTGTGTTCATAAACACCCAATAAGGGTATATTTCACAAAAAGTTATCTGCTATAGCTATGATATGAGAAGAGTGTATCCTATTGGATAGTGGATGCAACTGGAAAAGCCACGTCATCTCATCGGCACCATCCATTTGGATTCTCCTTCCTCTCTCTCACCATTTCCAGTTTTCCACTTCATTACCAAGTTAACCACCATCATCACTTTCTTTCCTCTTTCATTTCCCACCTCACAATTCTCTTCGCTCTATTTTGCACTCTTTTTCTGCTCCTTAATCTCTCTGTAAACTCCTTAACTTCCAAAATGTCCCTCTGCTACACTTCCAATTTCATCTCGCTGAACCATCAAAAAAGCCTTTCCTTCACCTTCTCGTCGGACTCTCCTCGCTTCATCAACCTATTTTCAGTTAAGCATCGGAAACCACACCACCCCATTAAGTTCACCGCTGAAAGATTCAAACTTTTTGCCTCTCTGACGCCATCTCCGCCCACTGAGACCGCCCCATCAAGTTACAGGAGCAAAAGTCCTAAAGATGTTAACGTCTTGGTGGTGGGTTCAACTGGGTACATTGGAAAGTATGTGGTGAGAGAGTTGGTCAAGAGAGGGTTCAACGTCACAGCCATTGCTAGAGAGAGGAGTGGAATTAGGGGTAGTGTTGACAAGGATCAGACGTTGAATCAGTTAAGAGGGGCCAATGTGTGTTTCTCGGATGTGACCAATCTGGATGCTTTGGAAGGGTCTTTGAACAGCTTGGGTAATTCTTTTGATGTTGTGGTGTCGTGCCTTGCAAGTAGAAATGGAGGGGTGAAGGACTCTTGGAAGATTGATTATGAGGCAACAAGGAATAGCCTTGTTGCTGGAAGAAAACGAGGGGCTTCACATTTTGTGTTGCTTTCAGCAATATGTGTGCAGAAGCCCCTCCTTGAGTTTCAGCGTGCCAAGTTGAAGTTTGAGGATGAGTTGATGAAGTTAGCTGAGGAGGATGGTGGATTCAGTTATAGTATAGTGAGGCCAACAGCATTTTTCAAGAGTTTGGGAGGTCAGGTTGAGTTGGTGAAGGATGGGAAGCCATATGTCATGTTTGGAGATGGGAAACTGTGTGCTTGTAAGCCTATGAGTGAGTCAGATTTGGCTTCTTTTATTGTAGATTGTGTGCTTAGTGAGGATAAGATTAACAAGGTGTTGCCAATTGGAGGGCCTGGAAAGGCGTTGACACCACTGGAACAAGGGGAGATGCTGTTTAGGCTTTTGGGGAAGGAGCCAAAATTCTTGAAAGTTCCAATAGGAATAATGGATTTTGCCATTGGGGTTCTTGACTTTCTGGTTAAAGTCTTTCCTTCACTGGAAGATGCTGCTGAGTTTGGGAAAATTGGAAGGTACTATGCGGCAGAAAGTATGTTGGTTCTGGATCCTGAGACAGGAGAGTATAGTGCTGAGAAGACACCCAGCTATGGGAATGATACATTGGAAGAGTTTTTTGCTAGGGTTCTCAGGGAGGGCATGGCTGGTCAAGAGCTAGGTGAGCAAACAATATTTTAAGACGGCTGTGGTTAGATATGTATGAACACAATAAGGCTAATAGAGAAACCAGTTTTGTTTCTGTAAATGCATGTATTCAGCTAGAGTCATTGTAATATTTCAAGTTCAGACACTGCTGAAAGAAATTCAAGTCCCTAGAAATGAATTGTTGAAGATTCATTCTTAAATCGAATTGCACTATCATTCCCCTGTCAATAAATCGTTTAGTGCTTTTGGCAGCTGAGTTTGATGTACTAAAACCAAGTTCATTTTAGTTTTGCATATGAATGTAGTGTTATATTTCCTTAAATATACTACTACATAAATTCGCCATGCCTAATTGTTATTGTCACTTTAATGTTCAATATATGAACATGGATGTACTAAACCCTATTTTAAAGCAGGCTAGGGGAGTAGGATTTGCACAATTAAATTTAGAAGCATTAACCATATCACTTGTGCTTGATTGATTAGTGATAAACATTTTTTGCTTTTGAGGGAGAAAGATAATCGGATAATTCTTTTCAGCACAAATAGAATGAAAAATACAACTGGGTCCATGGAGACATCGTTTACACTTCACAAACGGGAGAAATGCTAGATGCACATTACTTGACACAACTTTTCAATATGTTCATTATTACTAGATGGAATTCATATGAACTTGCTGAATATGGAGTCTAACTGCATCATTTAGCAAGACTCACATGAATTTCCTTCAATGACAAAGAATATGTGAAAAGAATGTGTTCCTATCATCCATTTTCACATATGGTCAACACCTTAGAAGAAACTCACAAAGACGAAAAGGGTATTCACACCAAGCTATGAATATTAACTCCACACACTGATTTAGTGAACAATGCGGCTCTTGAATGCATATGTATATGCTGAATGGTTCGTATTCCTTCCATCTACTTGGGAACTCGACTGTGAATGGTGAAAGCTGAAAGCCAGATGAGCAGAACAGTGACAATGCTGCCAAACAAAGCCACAGCTATGGAGCCAGCAAGATGCCTACAGAACTTGTCGTAGACATTGCAAACTTTTATCCAACCCAAATTACTGTTTCCCTTTAAACCAATATATGCTACACTTCCTGCTGCTCCTGTTGCTGAGGCTATTATCCCCAGTACTAGCTGTACCAAGTCATGGTGAACAACTTATCATAATTTCTTTATTTTGGTTTTGTATGTAAAGCAAGAAAGTTAAGAAAATAAGATGAATAGCAATGTGGAAAGAAAAGTTAATTGATCAATTACTGTATCCCAGAAGATAAAGTTGAGGAGGAACTTCAGTTTGAATTCTGGCTTCTGGATGACAGCGATAGAGGCTAGAGCAGAAACAAGGGCATAGAGGCCAGAGACACTGAATGCAGCCACAAAATATCTGCATGCATATCAATTTGTCGAGGTAAAATTCTCATTAAGTGATCTTTAGAAGACGTATTTGACAAAGAGAAGAAAAAAAACAAAGATAACTAGCCTTCATAACAAATTTATGTGAATGGAGACTTAGGACCTTTAAATTAAAAAACCAGAAAGAACATCTTGAAAAGAGCATAACACAGAAAAAAACAAAACGTATACTCACAGAGAAGGAAGGAGAAAAAACTTGACCTTGTGTTTGTAAAGCAGGTAATAAAGCCATTTGATCAAACAAGACCATTGTATTCCATTCTAATTATCTCCCAGAGCTCAATAATTTAACAAAAAACAAAGTAGTGAAGGGAAACTTTTATCTTAAGGTTGTTATGCTTCATATTCTCAGTGATTCCTTGTTGCCATTGATTCTTCTTCTGTATGAAGATACTTGATACCATATTACAAATAACCACAAATAGTAAAGCTGCAAAGAATTTGAATGATTCTCAACTTACACAAAAGCTGGTGTGTGTTTGAACTTGGCTGGCTGAGGTACAAGGGTACCTTGGAAGAACACTACCTCAGTTTGATCACTGGAGACAATCACTCCAAGTGCCACCACTGATGCCGCCAATAACAGAAATCTGAGGATTACATCAACTTTAAAATAATCCACTCCAGCCGGAGGGGGTGGAGTTGAAGATGATTTGTACTCAATGTCTGTAGAAGCCATGGAGTGGTGCTTATCAGCAAGGTGAGTACTGAAGTTGAGTAGACTTAGTGGGACTTGCAAATTGCAACTTTGAGAGATGCAGAGTGGAGATAATTGTGCAATGAAATGATCTATTTCCTTATATACACATACATAGATGGATTTGGCCTTTGTGGGAAGCCAATTGAATCAAAAAGATATAAAAGCAAATGAGTTGGAGTTCCCTGCAGACTAAGTGATATGGTTTCAACAGTTGCTTATTAGTTGTGCATGTGATTCAGTCTTTCTCCTAATAACATTAACATGACATGATATCATTCACATATAATTGTATTTTTTAAATTCTATCTGTCAAAGAGATTTTATGTTAAGTTGGTTTTAAATTTATACGTAAAATGTTAGCAACTGAACCTTGTTAAGATTACACAATTTGAGGTACAAAACAAATGTTGGCTTACATTTACCAAACAATGACCAGAATATTACTAAGATGGGTTATTCATATTTTCTTAACAGCTTTGATGGAAAGTTGAATGTTAGTTTTAACTTCCTTTCAAATGCTTAATCAAACTTTAGTGTTCTGCTTAGAAAATATTCAACACTAACAATGTTTTAATATATCTTTTTAAAATCGTGCAATCATAAATGGTCAATAAGTTCATTATCTTTTACAACAATCAATTGAAAAGAGACATTAAAACCTATTTTTTTATATTGAATCCTACTTGGTGCCAATTAATTTCAGCTCAATATATATTCATTGGTGGACTCCTATAGATTGAGTGTGGATAGTCCACATTCTATTGATTCTAGTAGGTTTTATGGTTTTCTCCCGTTTTAGGTAGGTTTTAGATTTAGAAGAAGGGTAGGTTTTTAAGAAAAAAAACTGTTTTATCCTTTCACTAACCCCTTTGTTCTGAAATTATTTGACCTACCTAGAAAGAGTTATATTTCCAATAGCATCTAGAAACCTACCACCCTTTTTCATGAAACCTAAGATATGTTTGGTATCTCATCCCATATGTATGTTAAAAAAACTTAATCAAACCTAAATACTTTATATGTGTTTAATTATACATATGCAAATAAACTTTAAAAAAAAGGTTCATATATTTTTGTCTCTTATAATGAAAATTGGAATTAGTCTATTTTTAAAATTTTAGTGTCTCAACTTTAAATATACATGAATTTAGTCTTTTTTAACGAAATTTTGTTAAGTTTATTTGTGATTTTAAACGTAGTATTTGAGTTGTTTACACTATTTAACACATTTTCACTTCAATGTTAACTCCAATATTATCATAAACCGTATTTGAAACGTCAAATCAACTTAAACAAAATATGGTTAAAATGATTAAATACACATATTTTTAAATTTAGGAGATTAAATTGGACAAAATTTTTGAAGAAAAAATAATTTTAATTTTCATTAAAAATTAAGAGATAAAAAACATATTTACACTTAAAAATATTCCATTGCTCTGTCTAAGTAAACAAGAATACAAGAATCTCAATTTTATCTCTCTTTATAAATTGATTGAACAGGAAATCTAAGCCTATGCTAATGTTAACCAACTTTCTATTATGTTTATGTAAGGGAATGATAAGGTAGTGAATATATTTAATTTTGTTACGTATTAGATTTAAAAATAAATAAATAAACATTACACTAAAGAAAATGACATTATTAAATGTCAGAAGATATATATCTGTTTTTTTTTCATATCAATTTAAAATAAAAGTTATAAAGGTATAATTACATAAATGTCAAAATAAGTTATTAAATAACAATTGTATAAATATGAAATGATTGTAGAAAAGTAAATGCAAGTGCAATATATAATTGTAAACCCTAAAGCGGTAATGTGGAAATAAGTGAATATCAATTTTATATTTTGCTTATTAGATTTCGAACCCTAGTCCTAGCTGTTACCAGACTTCTAGTAAACATATGCTCATAGTCAAAGCCCTAATTAATTTAATCATGAATTCTGGATTTTGTTGGCTAAATTCAAGTGCTTAATCATGCTCACTTCAACCACACAAAAAGTTTCAATTCATGTTTTTCTTCATCAATGCTGACCAACACTGATCTGCACTTACATGTATACAATAAATTAATCAAATTGTAATGTTGATTAAATTATTTCTATAGAGTTGGACTTTCAATAAATTAGACATCAATGTCTAAATTGTTGTATAAGATTGCAGTAAATTTAACCGGTTTATTATCCTACAATATTTTATATAATTTTTGTGAAGATGTGAAAAAAGGGTAGGTCATACAATTACAAAATAAAATCAATTAATTTGTTGAGCAACTGTGTGATTATTAAATAAAATTCAATCTTAAGCATTATATCATTAATTATATGGTCTAGATTTTTTTTTTCTCATTTTTAAGTACTGTTTCCAATTTATAAGTTCTGTACGTATGAGTTTGTTAATATACTCTGTTATTACCTTTATTTCAGATGAGGTATATGGTTTTGAAAAACTTTAATTTTTATAATGGATTAAAAATATTATTAAAACTAATATATGGAATAATTCTTATCTTATAAGTTAAGTTAATTTTATAAAATTTGGTTAAAGTTTCTTTTGATTTCTCATAAGTTTTTCTCAACAAGAAAATAGTAAAAAATAAATAAATCTTCCATAAATTAAGGTTAGTTTATACAAATATTTAAAAGAAGAAGTAATTAATTGTTTTATGTGATGAGCAATAATTTTAGTTTTAGAAGAGTAAAAAGGTGAACCATTGGCCAAAATCCCCAAAACGCCACCGTATAGAGGGTGCAATCCCACTTCCACCTAGTCTAGCCATTCCTTCCCTCTTTCAATCAGTTTCAATCCGTTGTGGAAGGAAAACACAACATAGCATAGCAAAGAAGAGAAAGAAGCGCGAAAAGAAGAAGAAGAAGAAAGAGTTGGAGTTTGTGGTCTGAAAAATGGGGAGCGAAGAGGAGAAGGGGGAGTTCTACCTGAGATACTACGTGGGGCACAAGGGGAAGTTCGGCCACGAGTTTCTTGAATTTGAGTTCAGACCCGACGGCAAGCTCCGTTACGCCAACAACTCCAACTACAAAAACGACACAATAATCCGCAAGGAGGTGTACCTCACTCCCGCCGTTTTGCGTGAGTGCCGCCGAATAGTCGCGGAGAGCGAGATCATGAAGGAGGACGACAACAACTGGCCGGAACCCGATCGGGTGGGACGCCAGGAGCTCGAGATTGTCATGGGGAACGAGCACATTTCCTTCACAACTTCCAAGATCGGGTCTCTCGTCGACGTTCAATCCAGTGCGGATCCGGAAGGCCTTCGCATCTTTTACTATCTTGTTCAGGTCACTCACATATCCCATTTTCATATCATTCTGTTGCTGCTAGGGTTTTACTTCAGTTTCTGAAATTCGGTTATAGATATCTAGGAAAAATAAAGTGAAATGGAATTTAGTGCGCCGGCTAAATAATTGCTTTGTTACCGGAATATTATATGCAAACATGGTGTTAATTGTATGGGCGGGTTATAGGTGTGGATGACTAAGGGCTGCCTGGAGAACTTCTCCGTAAACCTGGCTTATACATAATCTTTTCCTTATGCTAAACCTAGCTTATACATAAGCAAATATGTAAAATCTCGCTTGTTTGGCTTCTCCAAAATCGGATTTTTAAAGTAGACATATGTTTTTCTTGTGGAAGTTGCTTGTGCAGAAGTACATCCAAACAGACTGTAAAGGTTTTGTTTGTTAGACCTTTTTTTTTTATCGGCAACTAGTTTGTTAGACGTTTTTTGGCCTGAAGGAAACTAGTTTCTTCCAAACACATGTACATTAGACTCCCTCCTAATGGAAAAGCAAACATGCTATGTGTTTGTTTGGCTGCTTTCAAGAGTCACTTTCTGAAAGTGCAGTAGATTAGGTTGTGTCCCTGAAGAGTACACATAAGACTGTCAGAATTTTATCATGGATATGCTTAAAGCTTGGTGTGCATACCAAGAAAACCGGTATCCTGTACAAATTAACCTGCTTTGTTAACAAAACTTGATGGTAATCAGCCTGCCAAAGCATTTTCAGTTCTGCCACCACCACTCAGCCCGAGTTAAAATTGTTATGTCGGAATCTTGTTCCTTAGGAGAGCTAACTTTTGAGCTGAAGCTTTATTCCACAAGGTGAAACATGTTTTGAAGGTCCTTGCTAGCCATTTTAGTGGCTAGCAACCCCTCCTCACTACAGGAGCTATTGCGGTTTAGAGTAGTGGCTGTAATAAACCAAATAGTGTGCTATGTGTTGATTCCAGAAAAAACCCATCTGAATAGATACATTCACTCTAGGGCTTTTCATGGGGCACTGTTGCTGGGATTTCAATTTCCAAAACTAATTGTTGTACGAAATCTAAGGAAGCAGTATGACTATCTCTAATTGATATGTGCAATCTAAATACAGAAAATATGAAAGCATGTACTGAGCAATGCCCAATTCATTAGGATACAATGATATCAAAAGAGATTGTGCATATCTTACTGCCCTGCTTCAAACTCATTAAGTTCTTAGATTTCTCACTTGCATATAAACGAAGTGTAATTTTATGTTAAAGCAACTAAAATTTATGACTTCTATTGCTATACTTGCTGCCCTCTAACAGTTGCATGATGATAAAATATCAGAGCATCAGTTACGCTTGATGATCCACTTGTTTTTTCAAATCCAGAAAGCCTTTGAAATTATCAAATAGTATGTTAGAGTTACAAATTTTATCTATTTGTTTATTATTAAGAAAAGTTATCTTCATGAATCATTCTGGAATGTTATTCTGGGTCATAGCTTGCCCTTTGTTTTGTGCCAATTTTACATGTTTAATTGTAGTGAAATAAAGAACGTTTCTATTCAGCTGTGAACTTAAAGTGGTTTTAGGTTCGATCAAAAGACAACAGTCTTGTGGTTATGCAATTTGTAGTACTTTGAATTATTATGAAAGACCAAATTATTCCAGTGTTTTATGAGCAACCATTGATTTGTTCAGTAGTGAGTCTATGAAAGAATTTATTGGCATTTAGGTTAAAATTAGGACTCCCAACAACATAAATACTTTCCAAGTACAGTTATTGGTATCAGATAAACCTCAAAATCCCAAATGAAAAATAAAACAGCTTAAAAACCGAATAGAGCTATCAGCCTTTGACGAGGGTCTATGAAAATTGGTAAGATAGTTTTACTAGTATATAACTCTAAAAAAACTGGAAATAAACTCACCTGATATTAATCTATAAAACCGGCTTGTAAGGTGAAGTTTGCATCTACTTATATAATATGAAAGTTTTATCTCTAGGTGATGTGAGATTTCTAACACACCCTCTTATGTCGAGATATATACATCTCGTGCGTGGGACTAGGCATTAATGGGTGGTCCGATAGCGGTCTAATAACAAATGAAATTATATGTCCAAGAAACAAAAATATTGTTAAGATAGGCTTTAAACAATGGCTTTGAATGTTTTATAGTTCTTCATGATATGTTATTATTTTGCTTAGTCCGTGATCTTTAGTTTCGTAGAGGACACTCTGGGAAACAATAGCAGTTGCTCTGCTCATTAGTTTGATGAATGCTAGATTTTCCTTCTGTCAACCTGTGCCTTTGGTTTATTTTTTTTATATTTACTGTTTGCAGGATTTGAAGTGTTTTGTCTTCTCTCTCATTTCTCTTCACTTCAAGATCAAGCCTATATAAGGTGTTCGAAATATTATGAGTTCATCCTCAATGTGTACTTGTGTCACAACCATCAATTTTTTCGAATGGAGTTTGACATCTGATAGACTGACTTATAATCATGAATATGATTTGGTTCTGTATGAAGTGCTTATTTTGGATTTGAGGGTGTAACCCTTGTTGTACCAAAGTGTTGATTGGATTGTTTTATGCATGGCTTCGTTATTCTTTCTTTCCCTTGCTTCCACGTCTGAGGTTGGAAATGTTACATTTCGAAGTAATGCGTACTTTTTTTTATCAGGATTTATCGGCTCGGAATTGGGTCGAAATTTACACATTCTATTTGAATAAGATTTAAAAATATATTTTAACTGAAATCCATTTTTTAGACTTCATTCAAATAACTATTTATCATATTCTATCTCTCTATTTCTTTTTAAATGGGTTTACGGCAATAAGGTCATCGAATGCAAGGGTCGATCTTATTTTACCTTTTGTGAGTCGTGTTATCGTTTAGATTTACCTGCAAGCTTTGTTTTAATGCAATTACCTTATAGGTCTGCATATTTATAACTTTTTATTTACATTTTAGTTTAAGTAATGAGTAATTTTTATATGACTATGTTTCATTTAAGATTTAGAATTTTATTTAAGTCCTTCTTGTATCATATTAACGTACTTTAATTATATTTATATGTGATATGAGATATGGTTGGTTCAATTTCATAGATGATTAGCTGCATAATTTTTGTGTATAAATTAGTTAGATAAATTCTTGACCATCTTGTGATCAATCATGTATGAATATTCGTTTGATTAGCTTAGTAATATTTCTCCGGTGTGGGGGAATTTCCCTTGTATTCTTTAACTTAGTTTCTTCTTAAAATGTTGTTATTTCATCCAATTATAATTTGTTTTGAAACTAATTTAATTTCACAAAATTAGTTTTAAAACTAAGAGTATTTTCTCTCTCTCTCTCTCTCTCTCTCTCTCTCTCTCTATATATATATATATATATATATATATATATATATATATATATATATATATATCCTTAATCTTATTTCTAATAAATATGTATTTTGATTTTTTTAATACTCCTCTCCATCTTCAATATGGGGCATGGAACGTAGAAAATGTGTTAGATGATCGTTTCAATGTACTCATTAAAACAAAATCCATATATTCATCACAGTTTGAGTTTTAATTAGAAGAAAAGTGAATTAATTGTATAAGAAATAAAAGTATTTACTACTATAATTTGCAATTATGGTGTACTTACAAAAAAGAGTAGTAAATGTATGTTTCTTTCTCCCCCCTGAGTCCGATGATATAATACTCCTCTTTTTTAGTTGGAGTGTATCAGCAATTTACATAATAAAAAAAAAAAAAACAATAATTTAAATATTTTAATTTAAACAATTTGATGATATAAGGTAGTTT
>Ga0099822_1000010_pt1 | contig 73992 bp, 32 predicted proteins | sample CowpeawhiteBW_FD_76839 | JGI IMG/M metagenome (GOLD analysis project Ga0099822, IMG submission 76839) | Root nodule microbial communities of legume samples collected from California USA - Cow pea white BW | ecosystem: Host-associated > Plants > Roots > Nodule | place: USA: California | collected... | reverse complement strand
TGACATATGAACACAAGATTTTACAATAAGAGATTAACAAGTGGTAAATTAATTTATATCTTTTAGGCTTTCACTTTTTTTTAGCATAGTTATAAAATAGGCATAAACCATTCCCAAGTAAATTTTGCAGGTGAAAATGCATTTTTTTTATCGGTACCAGTGTCAAACTTCGAACAAAACCATCGAAGCTGGGTAAAATCAGAAGAGACAAACAAGCACAAATGCCACTCGTGCACACACCAAACTAATCTAATGCTATAATTTTCGAATCATTTGGTTCTTTGAATTGTAATAAGCTTATCTGTCACTTCAATTATTGTACATTTTCTAGTATATCTCATGAGATCAAAATCTCAACCATGCAAAAACAATTTCAATTCATTGCAGTTTTAGCTCCTTCATATTGAGACAACTCAGTGGACATCTCTGAAACAACAAACAGCAACAGTATATTTTATATTTGAAACAGAAAACTAGTTGATGAGTTATGATGTTTTCTGATTACCAACACTCAAAGAACATGCCAGTTATGCAGCAAAAACCTATTTTATTACCACTGTGTCTTACAGAATATCACGATGTTGGGAAGAGGTGTGACAATCTCACCTAATTCAAAGGGAATCCCATGAGAGCACCACATGTTGATTAAGAGAAGGTACTCATCTTTTTCTAGGCATTTATTGAAATCATGGAATGATTAATGAATCGTCAATGGCCACTATATATATAATGAGGTAAAGGACTAAGAATGAGAACACAATTCTGAAAAAAGAACAAACAACAAAAGAGAAAGTAACAACAATGGCAAACATGTACCATGTTCGCTCAAATAGTTTCCCTTCTGTTTCTCACCCCAGCTCCATCAGAATAGAGGAGGAGCTAAGTAAAATGAGGACATGGGAAGCCACATCCACGTCAAATTCTGAGTCAATTGGCACTGGCTTATCCTTGCTTGAAGATTTGTTCATTTGCTTCGAAGATTTTCTCAACATGGCATCAACTCAAAAAGTGATTTCGAACCATCAAGGTCAGAAATGCATGGAAGAGGTGTTGGATGGTTCAGTGAGAGTTTTGGATATCTGTGGCATTACAAGGAACACGGTTTCACAAGTTAAGGAAAATGCTCAAGCCCTTCATTCTGCTCTCAGGAGGAGAAAGGGAGATTCAAGCATTGAAAAAAGCGTGGCTGAGTACAATTTATTCACAAGAAAGATGAAGAGAAGTGCCAAGAAGTTGATCTCATCTTTAAAGCAGATGGAAAGTAAATTTGGATCATCAACAGTGTTGAATCAAGATCAAGATGCTGTGATAAGAGTTCTTAGGGAGGTTATTACGATGAACTTGTCCATCTTTCAAACCATTTTGTCTTACTTGGCTGTGCCAGCTTCAAAAGCAAAGAATACTAAATGGTTGATGGTGGCAAAATTGATGCACAAAAGGGTAACATCATGTGAAGAAAACTCCCAGAATCTGAACGAGTTGCAGTGTGTGGAAGGATCTTTAAGCACCCTTTTAGGCGAAGGTGCTAATGTTTTGAAGGTACAGGCTTTGCGTGAGGGATTGGAGGGTTTGGAAAATGCCATTGAAAGCATAGAAAATGGTTTGGAGAGAATGTTTAGACGCTTAGTTAGAACAAGAGCTAATCTTTTGAACATAATGACTCCATAGAGAGTGCTCAATCGTAGTTTTGTCTGCAAATTTTGCCTAAAAACTTGTAAATGTGTATGTATATATATACACGATTCAATAGTTACACAAACAAATACAACCAAAAGTTCATGGACTATATTTTGATCTCTTCTTCTTCTTCAAGTTGTCTTTTCTCTGTTAATTGCGAGACCAAGAATTACTTTTAATGTGATGTTCTCTGCCTGAACACTATAGTGAGTGATATTGGTCAAACAACCATGTCCTATAAGCAAGTGAAGTAATTATTTGTCTTTGGAGAAATTTAATAAGAAAACCTTCGATTCACTGTTACTTTTCATCAAGGTTGGAAGCAAGAATACAAACGAGTCAAGTAATCAGAGCTAATATGATCTGATTCATTTATTGAAGAAATCATACTTAAACGTTTTTAAAACCCTATTTAAATAAAAGTAATCCAAATTTTAAGCCTTAAAAAAGTTAATCAACCTAATGAATATATATAGAGAGAGAGAGGGAGAGAGGGAGATTTTAATTTGGGAATCTAATTAGACATTTTAATTTATTTATTTATTTTGTTATTTGTGTCCCTGTTACAGTTCATATGTCAGTTAAATTAAAAGAATTATCATTTTATAGTGTTAGGAATAATATAGATTAAGCCATTTCTAATAAATATATATACATCACCATATGTTAATTGTCATGAAAAAAAAAATCACTACACCAAAAGAAAAAGTTTAAAGTATTTTAGGAATCAATTAAAAATGACAAAATAAAATAATATATATATAACATATTTTAATAATGTAAAAATAAATAATAATATATTTTCAAGTATCATATGACAAAATAGATTTTTAAACAAATTAGGGACTATTAATTAATTGATTATAAATATAAATAATATCTAATTTTAAATTAGGTATGAAAATGCGAAAGAGTATGTACTATGTATTTATTAGGTTGTTTATTTGATAATTTAAAAATTTTATAACTTTATTTAGTCTTTAGTTTCGTAACATATGTAAAACATATCCAAATGTTATTCGATATTCACATTTAATATTTATAATATTATAATTTATTTTTTGTATTTAACAATGAAAAAAATGTATATCTTTTCAACATTGAAATATTTAAATATTATGATGTGATTTATATTTTCTTGTAAAAAATTATTTAATTAATATTTAAAATATTAAAAAGACGAATACATACATGAATATGCTATAATTATTTGTTGACGATGATGAAAATGAAATAAAAATTTCATATTCTTTGAATATAATCAAGAATATAAATTTGTATCATGGAAAGTAAATTTTAAAATAAAATTTATATTATGAATTATCTTTCAAATTTGTATCACATATTATATAATTTAAAAAATAAATTTGTAGTACGGATTAATCATTTAGAACATAAATCTACATGCATTTCATAATGTAAATTCATATTTCGAATTGAACAATCCAAAATTCCAAAATGTGTAGAATTAATATTTTTGTGTAATCCAAAATATTTACTATAAATCTGAAATTATAATTTCAACATAGATATAATTGAAATTTTAAAAAATACGGAGGTGCGGAAAGAAAACATGGAGTAGAATAAGAAATTCACCATTGTTTATGTAAAATTTTCTAGCAGCCCATTCTCATAAAAGCCCATCATACATAGATAGGAACTATGTAATGTATGTATTCACCCTATTTAGTTTTCACATTCTCTACATATACTAAAAGTGACCACTTTGTTTAAACTTAAAATAACTATTTAAAATAATTACTTATTTGAGATATAGATAAAACATTTTTGTTAAAATATTATTTTTAAAATAAACAAAAACATACTAGCCCATTAGAATAAAGATAATTCTATAACAAAGATCATTAACCTTCAAAATAAACAACTACTTACACTAAAATTGTATCACTTATAAAATATCTCAAAAGCCAGCGGATTAACATAGTGCAAGAGTAACTCTAAAAAAATTACTTATTATCTTTATTGTTTATTTTATTTTAATATAACAGTTATGGTAACTAATTCGTTTTTCACCATTATATTATATTAAATAAATAAAACAAAATATTAAAAATAAGAAATAATTCTTTAAATTCAGTTTCAAATAGACTTGATCCCTCTCTTTCTATAATATTTATTTACTTTAAATGTATCGCATTATCTATATTTCATCTCATTTTTCTACTATTTTTTTTTGTTGTGTACAAGTTTATTATACAAAAACAGTTTCTTTCCTCATGTTAGAGGTAAACAAAATTAAATTATCTCCCCTTAAAATTTTATGTAACATATTTTATATTAACATGCATTAATAATTTTTGTCATTTTACTTCAATTAAACAAAACTAGGTTTGATGAAAGATTTTGAGCTTTCATCAAGTGGTTAATTAAGGTTTGAATTTCGTTTTAAAGACACTTTCACGTTAGTGTCTGTCACTATTTGGAAAACAATGTCCCTTTTGAAAGATACATATACACGTGAACACGTTTTAGGTGTAACAACTAATGATGATTATTGCACTCCTTAAAAGGAACTCTATGGAGTGCTGTTCGTGCAATTCAAAATTATGATAATAATTTTTTGTCAATCTTTATAGCCACCACTTAATAACAAAAAGGCAAAAAAGAGGTGCCCTCTTGAATCTGAAATTTGTCATATATGTAATATAACTTTGATCATATTGCTCAATGTCATGGATTATGAATTATGATTATACATTAGTCTTACATATAAAATATTTTTGACACTACTTTAACTCCAAAATCTTAATGTATGATTATATATTAGTCTGTCACTATTCTTCATATATGAATTATGATTATATATTAGTCTTACACATAAAATGTTTTTGACATCACTTTAACTCCAAAATCTTAATGTAATGGTGTTATAGTCTTTATATAGTGTTTAACTTTGTCTATTATATCCAATGTGAAACTTTTTTTTGACTCACACTTGGACTATTTCCGACACAATGCAATTTCATAGAACTTTTCCAAGTTATGTATCAGAACTTTCAAATAGTTTTGAATCATGATTGTTTTTAGAAGAAAAGAAGAAAAGAAAAGGATAGATAGAGAAAATGATGAAATAAATTAGTTTTTTCAAGAAGAAAAATGAGCTTATATATTAAAGTTATAAAAACAATTAATTACTACAACTAATTATAGGCATATATATATATATATGTTTATGTTTATGAGTTTTATGTTGTGATGTAAAAATACTATTAAAGATGAAATAGAAAAATAGTTTACATACATAAAATGTCATTTGTACATTTTTTTTAATAAATAATAGAATATTACAAGTATTATCAACCAAGTCAATGAATACAAATAATATAATTATCGAAAATAAAATATTGAAAACAAAAAGCTTTTCATTTGATTATGTTATCATGTTTCTTTTTCAACTGTAATAACTACCACTGCTGTTGCTAAATATATTGACAATTTGTGCCCCACACTTAGTACATGATTGGTTTGGTGAACAATTAAAGCAGTTGTCAAATCCTCATTGCTAATCACTGTAGCAATTGATTCAATTTTCAGCCACAATTTATAATTTGGCATCAGATAATAATTGGTTGCTGATAACAAAAATAAAAATAATTGCTCCAATTGGTTGCAAGTGATTCTTTGTGACCAATTTAGCAACCTGGTTATCTCAGGTGCTAATTTAACCAATCATTAAATTAGTTGCTAATTAAATTATTAATTATGATGTGATTAATAGTTCAATATAGTACTAGTTTTGTTAGTTGCAAAACTATTTTTAAATATTAAATCTTTTTTGCTACATTCTTATTTTTCAAATCTTAGAATTTAAATATTAAAAGAGTACAACCAAAATCATCATTACACATGTATTATGCCAATATAAAAAAATTTTCTATCGTTCAACAAAATCAACAAAATCAGTCTATTACAATTAATAATATTGTTATTTGATAATGAATCGCAAATGGGATGAACACGTGTTAAGAATTTAAGTGTGAGTTTAAGTCTCAAATTGGATAGAAATGAGAGAAAGTAGAGCACTATATAAAGATAAAGATCCATAAACTCATTGTTTTAAGGTTTTGGGTTGAGAGTGGTGTCAATACCTTATGTGATTGGATTCAGGTTTCATTGATGTTTGTATCTCTCCAATAAAACTCTTTCTATAAACCTAACATGACAGACCTGAGGAGCTTTCTCTTACTGGCCTTTCTGGCTCCCTTGACAGACATTACATCTCATGAATTCCTCTTACATTTCAAAAATCTTAATTTCAAATCTACCCATTTTCATTTTCAAATTTTTTAAAAGAAACAACTTACCTTTAAATTTACACAAATTTATTTATTCACTCCCCTTAAATCCATCTATTCTACTCTTAGATTCTTAAGAATAAGTATAAATAAATAAATATAAATTGTATTGAGAAAAAGTCATCTTACAAATTTGATGTTTTAGCCAAGACAATGAATGTTGTTGAGTGATTCGCCCAGAGAATTCTCACACAAGTGGAGGCTGCCATGGTTGTACTGTGTAGAACCTCTTCCTGCATGGGCCCTTCTTATGCATGATTTTGTATGGAAGTTGAGTGACTCTGCATGAGGGACGGTGAGATAAAAAAAAGACATGAGAGCCAATTTGAGAGGTCCACCTTACACCCTTTCTTACACTTACATACACCATTTAAAACACGACAAGACCTCACAACAACATCCCAAATGAATTTGGATTCTCCCCTAGGTTTTTTTTTTATTGTTGTTTTTCTATTATATCTTCGTAATATATTGATTACCACTAAATTTGATGTTTTAAAATATATTAAAAAGATATTTAAAATGTCAATACAGTATATTTTTAATACTAAACAAAAAACAACACAAAAAAATCAGAGAATCTTGATTACCACAGACCATATGAGAAAACCACACGTACATGCTTTCTTATATATATCATCACAACCACAAAATGTCTTGACATTCGTAAGAACAACAACTATGGCTTCTACCTTTTCACCAAAACATTCTCATGGCTATGCCATTCGATCCATAAGCTTGCCAACAAGATCACACCCAAACACGGTTCGAATCGAAGAAGAGCTTAACAAGCTCAAATCATGGGAGGTTTCATCTACCTCTGAAGCGGAGAGAATTTTCTTCGGTCTCTCAGGCCTTGCAGAGTTGTACAAGTGCATGGAAGATCTTCTGAAATTGCCACTCACCCAACAAGCACTCTCTCTTCATCAGAACCAAAAATGGGTCGATGAGTTGCTGGATTGTCCACTCAGATTCTTGGACATTCTGGGAGAAACAAGGGATGCCATGATGCTGATGAAGGGAAACGTTAGAGACCTTCAATCAGCACTCAGAAGGAGAAAAGTTGGAGACTTTGTGATCGAAAACCATGTTTCTTCGTATTGGAGTCTCAGAAGAAACACAAGGAAACAATGTACGAAATCTCTTGTTTTGTTGAAGCACAGTGAAGGGTCATCATCATCATTTCCTTTGGATCTGAATCATCATCTTTCAGCAGTTGTGAGGGTTGTAAGAGAAGCTAGCTTCATCACCAGCTGCATCTTTCAGTCACTTGTGTCGTTTCTTTCTTCGCCGATCTTAAGGTCGAAGGTGAATAACAAGTGGACATTTGTGTCGAGAGTGATGAGAAAAGGAACACTTGTTCAGAATGTGAATGAATTGGAAAAAGTGGACTTGGCACTTTGCAGAATGGTGATGGATAATGCAGATAAAGATTTTGAAGCAGAGAATATTCAATGTGCGAATAAAGAGCTTGAGGCTGTGGTGGTAGTCATTGAAGGGCTTGAAAATGGATTGGATTGCTTGTTTAAACGCCTTATTAACACTCGAGTGTCTTTTCTCAATATAGTGTCTAACTAAGGTAGAATATGATACACATGTAGATTTCACAATTTCTCAGAGGATCATAAACAAGTTAACCTTATTGACTTTTTTTTATCAGCAATTTCAATTTTCTTTTTCTGTTTTCTTCCCTCTCTTTTACCTTTACATTGAGCATTCTTCAGCATATTATATTTCTTGTAATTTAAACAAGAACCATGTAAGTGGTGGTGTTACTTTTCTGACAGGATTAAGAGGAATAGAGAAGTGTATCAGCATGTCATTAAACTTAAATCAATTTTACAAATCGAGTTACATATAGAATAAATCAGAAGTTTTGTACTCATTTATCTTATATAATGAAGATTAACGTATAAACGATGAATCATGTTAAGACTTTCCAAATAAACACTTAAAAGAAGTCATTAGTGTTTTTATAGAATAAGGTCTCTTCAAGATAAAACTGCATGAATGATGATACTATAAAACTTAAGGAAATCCCTATCATTATCCAGTGTTTATATCATCATTTTTAAATTTGGATACCGTCTATTTATCTATCATGTGTATATATTTTTTAAACCTGAGTTTAATCTAGCTTAAAATAATCAATAGATCATATAATCATGCAAATTTTTCTTTATTTTCTGAAGAACAATATTTAAAAAAGTAAGAAAATTTAAAACATAATAAATTACCGTATTAAAAATGGACAAACACAACAAGTACACAAAGTTTGAATATTTTCCCAGAATAACAAAAATGAAAAAAAAAATCTGTATATTCTAAAATAATTAAGCGATAAAAAATCTTTATACCCTAGAATAAGAATTTTTTTTATTAAAGTCATGAACATTTATACCATTAGGTTGAGCTATCATTCTATTAACCACTATAGACAATCACTCTCTCTCTCTCTCTCTCCAAAAGACATAATAATTTAATCTTTAAAAATATCTTAGGAAAAACAATATAATAACTAACTTCATTCAGATATACTGAATTTATCAAGAAAATATAAAATTTGTGTTTTATAAATTAAACAAGTTGATTGAATGTAATAAAGTACATGCTAACAATATCTTTATTTTATTTAATGGAAAATTATTATTATTATTATTATTATTATATATATATATATATACATTTATTAATTTTATAATAATTATCTCAACTTTGTATTATTAAATAACATATAAAATTGTGGTGTCCATTCAACTTATCTTTATTTTTTTATTTTAATTCCTGTAATCTTTTTTTTTTCTTATGTTATATAACTGACATTTATATTAAATAAATCAATACAATTTAAGTAGAGGTGAAAATTTGAATCAATATGCTAAGAGTTACCCATAACTTCATATGTCCAAAACTTAAAATTTCAAATTTACTTTCTTTTATTATAAAATCTACTATTAATATTTATAGTTATATATAATATGATTGTATATAAAATATATAATCAAATAATATATCAGTCAAAAAAATCTTTTTAAAATGTTTAAACATGATTTTTTGATAAAAAGGTCACGTAGAGAAGTCATTTTTGTTTGAAAATTTTTATATCTACAACTTCGTTTTTTTTTTACATCATTCTAATATCTAATAAAAAATAATATTTGTATCTTTTTTAGGTTGATATTCATCCTAAAAAATAATATTTTAAACTAAAAATAAGATGTTTGTGCATCATATTTTTTTTTATTAATTTCCACCATCACCCTATCACCCATCATATGACCCACAAACTACATAATTATTCTACTTACAATAGTACACAACTGCAAAACTTAAACCATTCGATCTATTTCAACTGTGGAATGAGCACTTAAAGTATGCTATTATACACCTACAAACCTACAATTATTAGAACAGGAGCCTTGAAGTTAAGATGGGATGTATGACAAAGTTTTGGACCTAAAGCTAGTGGTTACTCAACCACATATTTTAGAAAACTATGGTTTTTAGCAACAATTATAGAACAAGTGCAAGAGTGCTAGCTGAGAAAAATGGGAAAGGAATAGTGCATTTAATGAATAAGGAGTGTTTAATATCATATATTTTTATGAATAAGGGGGACCAAATAGACTCAAATATGCCTCAGTTAGGTCGAGACCCATTCATGTTGGATGCTGTAGGAATACATATCTATTATAATTAGTGATTAGTGATATATCACTTTATTTTTCACACTCTCAGATATCACAATTTCAATCAGCACAGTACTGAAAGTGTTAGTATGCATAAAATCCGGGATTCATAATATGTTTCTACAGCAAAAATGTATATTTTACTGTTTTCTCATATTATTATTCAACCTTCTACAGTCATCTTCAGAAAAAACAAAAGATAAATTAAAAATAAAATGATATATTTTATAATTATCGACAAAAATAGATACAAAATGAAACAATATTTTCTTAAATCATTCATGCCCATTTCTCTACTATTTTCTATTTTCTATCTACTTCTACTTTTTTATATAAAAAGGGACACTAGGTTACATGATAAAAATTTAATCAACAAATATATACCGATGTTTACCCTCGTATGTAACTAAGAATGTCAGAAATCATTCGTCTGAGTAATTCTCCTCACTATCTTCCTCGTATATGTGATATTCTTCGTCGCTATCATTTGTTAGTAGCAGGTTGGCACCATGAACTTCATTATGTGGAAAGCTACCAAAAAGTTCCTGTAAATGAGTCCTTGAAAAATTCTCAATGTTGGTATCTGAACATTGTAAGGGAGTCCAAAAAGTGTCAGTTGAGAGCCTTGATGAAACCTAACTTACATGATAAAAATCCATCTTCTCTTAACACATACCAATCTAATAGCTTAACAATGAGAAACATAAACTTCTATGTGCAAAATTTTAAAAAGCATAATCGCGGTAGTATGTATGAATTATATAATTATCAATTTTTAGTTCTTTAAATAATTAAATTTAGAGTTGAAATAGAAAAGGATACACGACTGAGACTGCAGAGGAATTTGAATATCTCCAGCCTACACGTATCAACAACATAAAAAAATATATATTCAGTTTAAAAGTCATTACTAACCCAATCTAATGACAAAGCACAAAAGCATAAAATAGATAGAAAAAAAAGCACCAGATCGAGTTCTTCTTCCCATTCTTCTTCACTATCGTTACCCTCAGCTGCCTCCTCTTCATCTTCAGCATTATCAAGTTCTTCATGCTCTTCCAAAGCTGTGTCCATGACACAAATTTTTTCATTGATATTTTCTTAATCAAATGTTATTCAACAGATCAGAAAAGAGTAATTTTTACTTGAATATATTAAACTATTGTTTTACAAGGACAACAAATCTTCTAATTAGTTCCCATTCATATTAAACAACAAATTAGAAAAACAGAATTTGTTCTAACTACATTAATAAAGTCTGATACAAAACAAATAACCGTTTGAGGAAACAAATTAGAAAACTTTGGCTCGGAATTCTCCCTTACAAGTTTCAATCATTAAATACTCAATAGAAATGTAGGGTTTCTTGAGAAATAGAAGTGTAATAACTAATGAAAGGCTAGGAACTAGACAAAGTTTAAAAGGGGATTTAATTATTCTTCTTACATCATATTATTAGATGTGGAATTATTCCGTTGGCTCTATTAATTTACTAAAGCAATAGCAATAATAAATATAAAGAACTGTGGGAAAAGAAAAAGAAAAAATAAATAAAAGGAGAACCTAAATTAGGTTGTTGGCATTCTTCTTCGTCGAGCTTCATCGCATGTCTGTAGGTCTCCCTCCTCAACTTTTCAAACTTTAAAGTAGCAGCTCTGAGTAAATTCTCGGCACCAGGCTTGGGAAATACTGATAGGAATCGCACCATAAGACGTTGTCTGATACAATTGATCATGTGTTGTGAGAACCAACCAGTTGCAAACTGCAAGAGTAGCATTTTGGATGCAATTTAGTTAATGAGTTTTCTCATAACTTCAAGCATGATATATTAAATCAAGCATTTTTTATGTTATCTTTTGTGGCATAAATTACACAACAATTCGACATGCACAAATTTCAGAGTAAACCAATATTATATGGAATAAATTTGCTACTCCTTGACTGCTCAAGCAAAAAGGAAAAATGAGCAATTCCACATCATTCATAGATAACACATAAGGGACCTCTATGCTACGCAATAGAAAAAATATGAAACACGTAAATGCACAGTAACAAGTAAAGCATGTTTGTCTTTTAAAAGTTGGCGATATCAAGTGTGTCAGCACAAAATGTGTCAGCATAATTAGCGAGATATTAAATAAAACTTCATATAAAGGAAGTACAGTGCAAGTTGATTGGAGTGGAGACTTCTTTATTTCTGCTTGAATATAATCATCAATAAGGTCAAAAAACTGCAAGGAAGTCTGGAACTTGTAAGGGAAGACACGAAAGGCACATATATCCTCCCATTTGTGTTTTGATCTGCATGAAACAATAGCCCTTTCGAATGAAAAACAACTTAAATAGCAAGATAATAACGAATGAGAAAACAACTTATTGTGGCAAAAACCAGATATGTTATATCAACCTAGATGTCAGCAAATAAATTTAATTGTGATTGTAGTAAATTCCAGTGATCTCTTTCTCTTCACTTTTGTGATTCCAAATTACAGTCAACAGCTATGTTAACGTAGAAAGAGATAAAACGAAGAAAAAGACTTACTTATTGGCTAAATGAGCATCACAGTAACTTCGTAATGGGACAGGTACTCGATAATCGATTCTTTGATAACTGCTAAACCAAAAAGCTAAACGTAGTCAACAGATTGAAGATTCAAATTTATTGAACAAAAGTACAGCTAATAAAAATTCACTAAAAAAATGCTTGACTGAATGAAGATTGTGTGTTATTAGGCCTTGGTACAAAATATATAAATTCATATTTGAAGATTCAATATTATAGGCAAATATCATCCGAAGCTCATGGATAGTTGGTCAATTATGAACCAGAACGGAATCTGAAACCAGATTAACAAATAAACCATCCAGTTTCTTCATATCCGTCTGGGGGACTCCTAAGAAGAGGCATGGAAAAAAAATGATAATTTATAAAAACAATCCTCTCCCTGATATGATATAAAATCTGAACATAGTACTTGAAAAAGGATTAAAGCTAAATACACCAAAAGTAGCATACATTTAGCTAGAAAGCCAACTCATCTTGGTCTTACCAAAACCTGTGAAGCTCCTAAGAACAACTGATCCTAGTTCAGAGGGTACACCCCTGGAGCACATGTTTCTTACTCCTGTTCTATTTTACTGCTCTGATAGATACCAACAAGTCATTGGTCGTTGCCTCACAAAACTGATAGAGGAAGTCAATGAGGTGGTTGCAGTGATGGCTGTAATTGTGTATCTCAGTGTCGGTTCACTTACTGCTTAAGTGTGACCAAACTAGGATGAACTGCTGTACTGTAGGAACCACCATGATGGCCCTTAAGCAAATTATAAAGTAGTAATAAATTCTAGGTAAAAAGGCTTGAATTAAGGCCATGCAAGCACCTAAAGTAAAGGCACAATTTCACACAAAAAAAAAATAGCCCAAATTGTATGACACGCCTTTTTAAACCTAACATTGTACGTTACTGAAAATTCAAAGCTAACCCTCTAAATTAACTGGAAGTTCCAGGTCATACTACCCTACATCTTCCATCAATCATCATTGAGAAAGTTAACCAAAAAGAATTAGGTTAAGCTAGACAGACTCAAAACTGAGGAAATAGGAAACCAAATGGAGTGAAAAATAATAATATAGATTTTCTCATCATTTTGAAAGAATAATACAATATGTTGTCATACTATCAAACACCTTTTTAGTGCAAATGCATGACTAGAATCCAAGACATTATTTAGAAATTATGAAGTAAGTCTCACATGCGAGAATTGGGATCCTTGCGTGGATCATATCCTTTCTTGATCCAGAACCTTAGAAACGGGCCACTGGAAAAGTAATAAGAAATTCTAGATAGAAGCCTGCAAGAAAGAACAGATGATCACTCGCAATTCAATTGTTACACTTTCCAAAAGCTAATCAGCTGAATTTACTTCAGTCACCTTCTGAGCATGCCATGCGAAAAGCTTAAGCCCTTCTTGTGCAAGCGTTCAGTAAGAGAATCTTTGGACCATATAGGTCGCTCATCAAACATTCCAGATACAACCATCTGTAACTCCCACTGATCTGAGCCTTGTGGTATGTATTCCTCCCAATTCACTTTCTTAGGAATATGTAGGACAGCTAAGGAAACATAGAACCACAAAGTGCAAATTGCACTAAGATCTATTTATTGCAAAAAAATTTCCAAAATTTGATTCAAAAAGCAAAGAAATATCAACAAAGAGAAAACCTATAAAATTTAAAAAAAAAAAAATTAATGGATCCAAATGGGAAAATACACTGAACATACAGCAACAGTGAGATACTAAATAATAGTACTAATTTGCAAGTACTTTGTTGATATCAGCAATGTGCTAAAATTAATCAAGAATGGTTCAAATGTATACTATAGAGGAAATTTAAGAAAAAATAATAATAATCCAAAGGAGCTAAAACGATAAAAATAGGCATAATATAATCCCATAGAGCTTTACAACTTAAATAAGTTTGAAATACGATAATTCTACCAATTGATAAAAGGATATCTTTAATATCAAAATCAAGTGCAAGGACTGGCTCCATCTCCACATCCATCTGCCACATCACAAGAAAAGTTTTTCTTAAAATAATGCATATGACTGATGACAGCAAAGCAAAAAATTACACAGAATTCATTTTAGTTATTTTCAATGTATATGTCACCTAGTATCAACAGATTTTCATTATGTGATCTTTTTCATTACTGGCCGAAAATAAATGACAAATTAACTACTATCACCATGGAAAAAAACTGTCATTTGATTTCAGTAACGAACTTTTTACCTGAAACAGAACAAGAGTATAAATTTTTCAAAGGAAACTTAGGTCTTTCCTTTTTTTGAAGCTTTACATACCTATTATCTCTCTATTTTTGCTCAAGTCAACGATAATTAATGTTCCTTTAGGTCAAGACCCTAATTTTATTTGGAATTTTAGTTTCACAAGTCACAGAAACTAGAGTGGTAAATTAGCCGGTCAGTACAAACACTTTTGATCTTAGCCTATCAATTTCTCTGCTAATTTATATAGGATGGTTTGGGTTGGATTCTTCTAGTTTGTTTTCTACAAAATCCTTAATTTTAGCTTCTAATGCACTCAACTGCTAACAATTGAAGGTCCCTATTTCATTAAATCACTAACTCTAAATTCAATTCTTTTATTTGAATAGTGATTCTTAACAGGACTAGTGACATTCAACTACCATTTAAATATTCATAAGCCTGACACTTATTTGTCCTATGACAAGAACCTTGGGAGAACAACACAAATGCTAGCTGTTACAGTGGAAAATCCCAAGGACTGATAAATCCCATATTTGAATCTCATATGTCCAGAATGGGTCCATGCCCTGTACCTTACAGTTGAATCCTAACATCACACCACACCCTGCAGCCCTAGAAACCACACAGGCAGCAATATACTAATTAGCCCTTTGACCAGTCCTCAGCAAAAACTGTAATGTGTTTGCAGCAGAGAGACATGGCGGAAATCTATAATACCAATTGATAAGAATCTTGGAAGACCACACCACATAAGCTAGCAATTGTAGTTGGAGAGCCCAAAGCCTTATGAACATCACACTACCATTATATACTACCAATGTAGGATTCATGTCTCATACCTTGCAATTAGATCCAAAGATAATTAAATGGGTCTGTGTTGTTGATTTTGTGTTTGTGTGTGTGTGTTTGTTTAATGTTATATCAAGTTCGCTAGGTACTTCATTCACCTCTCTCTAAATATATCTAACCCCTTTACTTTAATGTAGTTATTACTATGCCCAGCAAGGAAAAGATATTTACATGTTTATATGTATGAAATGTCAGGATGATAGAAAGTTAAACAGACAACGAATGGGTCAGACTAACTACTAAAAATTTTCAATCAATAGACTCATATGAAGGATTCTGCAGAGAAGTAATTGTGAATCAGAGCCAAAGAGACTCAGACAAGTCATCAACACTTACCAACTGTCACTAATATACTCCTACCTACGAAAATGATTAAATTTTATGCCTATATACTATTAAGAAATTTATCTGAATTATCCTTACCTCGATAAGGTGTTGTTGTACAACTTCCTCTTGTTTCTTTTTTGAGCTCGGTATGGCAGCTGGTCTCAAGCTGAAATAAGAAAATGACTAAGTCCCTTCATCGTAAAGTTAACACAAAATAAAATTGCCAGTCAAATCTTTACAAGGGTAACCAACAAAAGTTACAATAAAACTTATGATGTAGACAACTAATAGGAAAACCAAGTACAACTGAAAACTTCATTGCCAACTCCCACTCCATCTGTGGAGCGAAAAGACACGAAAAATGAAGATATTTGTTAGAAGTAGGTTTTAATCCTAACTCAACCCCACAAAACCGGCTTGTAAGGTGAGGTTTGCACCTCACTTATATATTGTGAATTAGCCTTATCTCTAGTCGATGTAGGACTTCCAACACACCCCCTCACGCCGAGGTATATTTATTTTGTGCGTGGAATAAGAAATTAGTGGGTAGTCCGTTAACGGCCCAATATCGGGTGGAACAGAATGTCCAAGAAAGTTCGCTAGGATAGACTTTAACTTGGCTTTGATACCATGTTAGAAGTGGGTTTTAATCTCAATCCCTATTTTCTTTATTCTTAAAGATATTAAATACATCAATTTTAAGAATTTAATGTGTCATAATCTCCGAAGACCCCAAACTGCAGAAAAAACAGAACATAATAGATATAAATTGGCAAGAAATACAGCCTAGCTGAAAGGTACCACAGAGGCGATACACTATAAATGTACACAAGATGACAAAATAATTTTAAACAAACCAATCCTGAAAACTATAAATGAACTATAAGAGCTAAAACAAAAAAGAATAACAGATAACAAAATAAATATCCTCTTAAGCGAGTCTCCAGAGCTTTCCTCATCATGAAGATTGATAATAATGTCCAGGTCATTTTCTTTGTATTTTCAACAATTATGGTATTGCATGCTGTTCCTGACTTCTCTCTTAAATTAAGTATCTGATCACTAAACAAGAAATTTCAGAGAAACTTACACTAAATTTTCTGGCACATCTTTTGGAGAAAAAATTGGAGGCACTATAATCATAACATCCTCATGATCCGGATCCATGAAACCACCCTTATCTATGACAGAACACAACACAAGCCACTAACCTTAATAACAGCCATTAATCACACCAAAGACATTAAGTTGGAATAACAGAAACATTAAAACAAAATATTCACCAAAAAGCGGTTCTTCTAGCTCTGGCCAATTACGCTTCTTCCTCCTGGCAACATCAGCATGGACTGGAATCACATGTTGGTAGTCCGCCATCCCTTCATTATTTTTTTAAATACAAAAATAAAATCAACCATATAACTCGCTTAAGAGATCGCAAAAATCTAATTAAATTCTTTAAAAAAAAAGAAAAAATAACACTTTAAAGTGTCGAACCATCAAAAAAATAAGCGTCAGTAACCCGAGCAACGATGTCAGCACAAAGACTTTCCTCTTGCTTCCGCTCACTTTCCGGTTGATTTTCTTGCTCCCCATTTTTCACTCCGGAGCTGCTAGAAGCTTCTTCGGCTTCACGAACACATGGAGACTTTCTCTTCGAAATTTTGAGAAGCAGAGAGTTAGTGGGACGAAGCTCCCCAAATGCAGGGTGTGAATACGGGTCTTCGGGACGGAAACGGAGCTCCAATTTATTTGATTGTGAACTCCGAGCCTAAAGCGTCACTCCAAAAGCAAAAATTAACAGAAACTGCAATCAGCATGAAGGAACTAGAAAGATAAAGGCATACAAAATTCACAATTTGAACAAAATGTAAAAGTAATAAGCAACGACATTGATTAATTAATCTAATCATACAACAAAATTAGGGTTAGCAATACCTTGAGAATGCCTTGAATTCCACCAAGAGTATCAACAGCTCGAGAGATAGACGAAGGATACGCAGGATAGTGCACCAAAAATCCTTCAGGTTCGGGTACAACCCCTGAGATTGTTCCATCCTTTATCACTCCCATTGTTAAATTTCCAGCAACATATAATTCAAGTGATGATTCTTTTCTGAAGTAATCGTTACTCTAATTCACAAAAATTATTAGTCTTGGTTTCAATTTCAACGAACCAAGAGTGAGTTCAAAAAAGTGTTACTGTACTGCGTTCCTTGTCGTGACCGAACGAACAGTATCAGAGTGGTGCGTGCCTCTGAAATTGGGGTTGGGCTTTTCGCGAACCTATTTGGGCTACCTATTTTTGGGCTTTACGTGCAATTGTTGGGCCCTTATATTTTTTTCTAACAATTGCACCTATGAAACCCAATTTACACCTTCTTAACAATCCTTTATTCATGGTACTAACTAACCTCAACCATTCTTGCCAAAAAACCTCATAAGAAATTATCTACTTCAAAAATATACTATAGAAGGTTTAGAAAAAAAAATAAGGTACATAATTCTTTAAGGTATTGTGTATTCTACAATCATGTCAATAATATATAATTTTATCTTTCAACATTCTTATCTGTTTTTTATTTTTTAATTTTTTTTATTTCCATATTTATGTTGTATATAACAAAAAATTGGATTTTATCTAAAACTTTAAAAGGATGACGGTTGTTACGATCTTATATTTATAAACAAATATTTAATATTTAATTTTGTTGTTTTCCTTCTTTTTTGCAAATTTTGACGTCTCAACTCATCTTCGTTTAAACTTCATAACAACTTGATTTTTTCATATATATTGCATTCTTCAATAATTGTTAGATAATATCAACACTTAATCTTTTTGAATATCATTTTGAATATATTAGAAGCAAACGTATGCATAAGGTTGGTTTAAAAAAATTGAAAAAGTGAAGTGTAATAAGAAGACTTTTGAAGGTGACTTTGAGGTAGGTTCATTTTATTTTATTTTTTTATGTTGGTGCAGTTTGGGTTTGGATCTTTCTGGGTTTGTAATTTAATTTTGTACCGATATTTTTTCTGATTCAAATGTACTAAGAATATTTTATAAGTTATTGGTTTGATCATATACTATCATTAAAATATATATTTAAGCTGACAAAAACTATTAACTTTTCTAATATAAAAGAAATTATTTTTTATAGTGAGATTCTATGAAAGTTAAACTAAATTAACAAAAGTCAATGTTGCATGCATTCAATATTTTATACGTCTGCCAACCGTCTTTTACATACCAAATTTATGAGTTGAGTTTCATAAACCGCCAATGTAAAATGAAAGGGAAAGGCAAAATAAATAAATAAATTGCAGTGCCATATAACTAGGGATAGCAAATTAATCGGTCTTCCAAATTCGTTTTCATTTTAAAAAATAAATATGTATTAATTAAGTATAAATATAAGTATTATCTAACTTTTTAAATTAAATATGAAGACTACATGTATATATAACAAGAAATATATATATATATATATATATATATATAGTCTTTTTATTATTATTAAAATATTTTTTTAGGTAATTTATCAGATTGTATTAATGCTTTTTTATTATTATTTATTATTATTATTTTAACTGATTTTTAGATGTACAACCATTCATTTTTATTCAAGTATTATTTTATATTTTTACGGAAAATGCTAACTAGTATCTTAGGTCACGGATTAATGATAATTAATTTGTATTGGTTCATCATTTTTACATTAAAAATTAAAATAATTAAATACATTAATTAAGACATTAATTAAGACGGTATAAATGCATATAACAGATTTTATAAAGACAAAAAAAAAATACTATTTTTAACTCTTAGACAATAACTACTGATACAAGAATGATTTTGGAATTTTTAAGGTCTCTACTAAAAAGAAAACAAAAATCTCTGGTGGCACTTCAAGAATCTCTCAAAGTAAAGTCTTAAATGTGAAAACGGGTAAACCTTTGAAATGCACGTCTTTAAGTTTTGCAAAAATAAAAATAAAAAGAAAACAAAAATCTCTGGTGGCACTTCAAGAATCTCTCAGAGTAAAGTCTTAAATGTGAAAACCGGTAAACCTTTGAAATGTATGTCTTTAAGTTTTGCAAAAAAAAAAAAATTATTATTCAGTGATTAAATTATTACACTTTTTGTGAAAAAAATTTGTCTTTCTACTACTCCTTCAAATTAATTTTCCTTTTTTGTTTTGAATATGCTTTCTAGAAGGCAAATTGCACATTGGATGGAGATAGCCATAGAGATAAGAGCAACAATGAAATAAATTTTGATTTGAATGAATTTTTTAGTTGTTTTTTTTATAATTTTTTAAAAATTTTAACACTATTTTATTTTGGTGGTTGTTTTGTTAATTTAAACTTTCTTATGTTTAATTATATTTGATTTTTAGCAACATTAACATGTAGTTATTTAATTATTTAATTATTTTTTAACTTTTATTTGTGAACATTAAATAAAATATGAAACACACATGTACAATACTTATGAACATTTTTATCCTTTAAATAAAATAAAATTACATTAATAGTATTAAGTCATATTAATTTAATATCACATTTACTTATGTATATTTTATAGGATTTAATGCATATTAATTACCTTAATCAGTATGTTAAAGACATTGGTTAACAATATCCCATTTTTATTTAATAATATAAGGAGAATGTTAACCAGTACCCTAAAGGCACTGGTTAAGGAATAATAAATATGTTTTAATATCATCATTTTTACATTGAAAACTGAAATAATTATATATAGTAATTAAAATAGTATAAATGCACATAATAAAATTTATAAAGACAAAAATACTCTTTTAAATTTTTAGACAATAACTTATTGTTACAAAACAAAAACTTTGAAATTTGTAAGGTCTCTACTAAAAAAATCAATTAAGTCTCAAATTGACACTTTAATTGTTCTTTTTTTGTAACATGTTTAGATGTTTAACACTATTTTTTTTGTTGATTTTTCTGTTAATTTAAACTTTCTTATATTTAACTATATTTAATTTTTAGCAACATTTTAATATAGTTATTTTATTAAGTAATTTTTTTAACTTTTATTTGTGAATATTAAATAAAATATTAAATATACATGTATAATATTTATGGACATTTTTGTCCTTTAAAAAAATAAAATTGCATTAATAGTTATTAAGTCAGATTTTATTTAATATTACACTTATTTATGTACTTTTATAGAATCTAATATATATTAATTATCCAGTATCCCAAGTGCACCGATCAGCATGACCATAATATAATTATAATTTGTTGATTTATGTTTGACTTTGAAAAAATAAAAAATAAACATGTATTACCTTGAATGATCATTAATATCATGTTTTATGGATGTGCAGTATACCGCTTCTGATAAAAATAAAGACAAAACAAAAATTTTATATTTATGGAATATAATAATAGAAATAAATCTAAAATAAAAAAATAAAAATAAGTCTTCTAATTAATTAACTTATACACATAAATTGGAACCCAAATTTTGAAAAAAGTTGCCAAATTTTGTTTTTATAAGTCTATATTAGAAAACAAAATCCTTTTTACTTTCTTTTTCCTTAAAGTTTGGATCGCATCACATCAACATATTTATGTCTTCTCCCATTTAAGTGTTAACTAATATTCTCCAACAATATTTTTTCCTCGTATTAATTTAGCTCGAAGACAAGAACAATATGACTACAAAATTGTTTTCAATAAGGATTAAACTCGATAATGTCTTAACAAACCTAAGTTTGAGTACACTAATTACTTGCACACCACGTTATTAATTGTGTTTGAATGCTAATTCAGTAGCTCAAATGTAATTTTGTATTGAACTCAATAACTTTGTTCTTTTTTCGTTGTATCTTATGTATATGTGCACTAATTCTCAAAAGTAGGTTTGAAATTTTATTCGAATATGTGAAAAAGTGTTAGTAGGAAAAAGAATTTTCGTTCTACATAAAGCATGAGGAAGATGTGGAGAAGTTATAGCATTTGAACACGTGTATCACTTTGACTTCTCTTAAGAGGTAGGTAGTAGATAGTGGTTCCAAAACTATATGTGTTGTTCCATACACTCAAGAAGTTATATAAAATTCCACCAACTCCTTTTCAATATTAATGATGCACTCTTTTTATTATGTCATTGTAGATTAATTAAATTTGCTTACATTAGATGTATACATATCTCTCAACAATTGACATTTATTTCAACAACCAAAAAGAAGAATCAAATTCCTTAAAAAAATTTATCTCAAATCATTTAAGATAAAACATAAAGGCTTATTATCATTTTTATCTTTGTAACAATTATTCAACATATACTTTTTTTTTTAATTTTTTATGTGATCTCAAATATTTATTAAAAAAAAACAATGTAATCTATTTCAATAATTAACGTTAACATAATTACAAGATAATAACTTGATAGAATGATTTGAACACTTTTTTTTTTTAAAATAAAAATGTATCATTTTGTCAAATCATCACAATCTAACAACGTTAACAATAGTTAGAACCATATCGACTCTCCTAATAAATAATAAGACCATATTGAAATTTTTAAGAAAATATATCGAACAATTATTATAAATATGAACTAAAAAAGTATTAATTTAAAAATAAAATATTTAATGTGTTTGAGTATATTCATTAAGACTTAACTCTTTCTTTTTATCTTTCGAAATAGATTTATTAGAAATATCTAATACTAACAAATTTTCGCACGAGAAATCTATATAATAATAAAAAAAATCTTAAAAAAAATGAGTTTTTAAATACACATATTATTATATTTTTCTATTTCTATTTAATGTGAGATTCAAACTCACATATGAATTTTTAACTAATTACATCGGTCAAACTTTTCTCTTTTATCCATTATCGAGATATGACAAGGTTAAAAAAAAATAGTCTCTTGATTTCTTTTAATATACACTTTATACTTAAATAATTGAAGGTTAAATTTTGAAGGAATTCGATTCTCTTTTTTTCTTCGGTTGTTGAAATACATATAATGTTTTTTTTTATTTATTCCAACTATGTACCTACCAATCAAATCGTAAGCACATTTCATTAATCTATAGGGCCATTATAGAAACAATAATACATCCATTATTCAGTAAAGAAGTTGGTCGAATAATATACATGGATCACCAAATATAATTTGAGTCACCTCTATTCTTACAACTATATTTAAAAGAAAATGTATTTCTAACATAAAAATTCCAACAAATATAACTATTTTATGTATATACTTTTTATTTTAATAATTAATTTTTTAAATATATGTTTTTTACTATAATAAAAAGAAAAAACACGTGTGTTCACTAATTCTACATAATTGCTATTAAACTAAATATACTATTTTTTTTTTATTTCTACGTATTTTTATATGTAGCTTGAAATATCACTACATGTGAAGAGAGATATAGGAAAAGTCAAGACCAAAATTTGTCAAGATGCCATTTTAATTACGAGAATATAGAATGTATGCCGTTACCATCATATTAATAGTTTCAACTGTGTGATGTGTGATGAAAAATCTCAAATTGATATTCTAAATGTACAACTAAATTAAATATTAAAAAAGTTGTCTTTCATAATCATCTTACCTAATTTAAATAATTTTTTTATTATAATATGTAGTCCATGTTAGGTTTATATTTTTCATATAGGTTACAGTCCATGTTAGATTTGTATTTTTCATATTATAATTATAAAAAAATTGTAGTTCTATATTAGTCTTACACATATATAAGTTGTTTGACACATTTTTATTCTAAAATTTTAAAATAACAAAATTATGAATCTTTATTTTTATATATTGTTAAACTTTGTTTATTTTATCTAGTGAAATTTTTGGCTCACATTTGAACTATTCCTAACCATCCATAATTTATTCTTACGAAGATGATTCACGTAAAAATGAAACTCATATGTATACACAAAAATCGAGTATCATAGTCATATATCTAATATTACTAAAAATTAAAAATCACTATCAAGTTTCTTATTAAAAAAATACAGATGAGAAGATTGGACTAAGACTTTGTTTATTGAAAACCCTAACAGATTAAAAGTTAATTAATAGCTACCAGTTTTGTTGAACTGATAATGTCTTAGTGTATGTGTGTACATTGACCACCAAGACAAGCCAATAACTTTTACCTTCCTTGCAAGACTAACCTACTTTATAATTTGTATAAAATAAAATGGTGCTTTTAATTTATATATATTTCCCAAAAAAAAAAAAAATCAACGACGACCACAGCACACACCTTGTTCAAACTCTGTTTCTACGCCCTAGAAAAGTTCTACCACACAATAATCAAATCGTCTTATGTAATTGCACAAACATGGTGCAACTTTCCAAAAAAGACATTTGACAAATGAAGATTTTAACATAATTTTCCTTTCAAAAAGTCTCTTAGTTTCGACATTCCTATGAATAATCAAGATATCGGACCAAACTTTTTTTTTGTCGTGTGAGGCTTCTGCTATGAAATTAATTAATATATACGTGACGCCAATTTGGGTTTCCTCCTCAAAATACAACCAAAAGTCTTTTGACACGAAGGGAGACAATTTTGCACTGATATTAAGAATTGAGTTAAAAAGGTTTTTGTCTTTGAATTTTAATACAAAATTGAAGTTTGTTTTTATATACAAAATTTTGATATATTTTAGTTCCAAAACATTAAAAATTAATTGATACAATTATTTTAATCCATTTAAGTTAAATTTTTGTTAACATGTCAAACATGATTTCCGATTAATACTAAAGTGAAAACGTGTCAAATAGTGTAAATAACTCAAATTATAGTATGAAGTGTGTTTGACACGTTAAAAAATTTAACATAATTACGTTAAAAGAATTATATTTATTTAATTTTAAAATTTGGGAATCAAAATATATTAAAATTTCGGACAAAGATAAATTTCAATTTCGTATCAAGAACTAAAAACATATTTAAATCTTAAAAATTTAAGGGGTGTTAGGAGCAAATGAAAAATATATAAATTTATCATTTTAAAATTTTATTGTTGAAAATGATATCCTAATTTTTTTAGACAAATACTTGTTCATATTTATTGGTTGTGTTAAATATTTTTTATATTTCTCCTCAGAAAGTCTAACAGTAGTATTAATGGTTTATCTAAAGAATATATAAAGTTATATATTATATAAAGAAAAATTTATAACACTATTGCTTTAAGGTTTTCAGATTAAAAATAATATCAAATACTTTATATATGTATAATATATATATATATATATATATATATATATATATATATAATCCATATGAGAAATACATAATTCAACAGTTCAATAATTGTATCAAATTGATTGATCGTATAACTATTACAAAAAGATATAACTTATATGTGAAAAATATATAACAACAGGTTTCATAAAGTCTTTTATTTAAAAAAAACAAAAAACAAAAACATGTCTAAATGACGTAAAAAGAAATGATCGGCGTTAAAATATTTGTGCATAAGAGAAAGTATTGTGATCTATGAGAGACTCGTGTTTAAATAGGAAATAATTTTGGATTAAAAGTGATAGTATGTGTTTATTGGTTTCTCAACCTTATACTAAGATATATTAAATTGACAGAAAGGAAATCGGTTAATGGGACAAAAATTTGTAAAGAAAACAGTTTGACTAAGATGTTTTTCTGGTTTTGTCAAATACTGTTTGTCGTAAAACAAAGTGACCATGTGATCGTTATTTTTAACTTTGTGGTGCAATGGTGACGTGTTTATGAACATAACAAGAAGCTTCACCAGCACACACGGTAGTTGAGTTGAAAGTCTCATTTGACATGAGATGCATTTTGTTGACCAACTTCTCATTTATTTTTTACATAGTATATGCATATATATCTTAGTGCTAAATGTGGGACCATTTCTATTACTATATTCAACAATGTAACAACTTCCATCCATTTTAAACCAATAGCTAGAAAATATTCATTCTAAAATTGTATGTGCTGGAAGAAGAGTATAATATATTAATTTACTTGTGCATAAAATTTAGAATAATTATCATGTGAAATTTTTTGGATTTTTTTTTCAACGAGAATGGTTTTAGACCTTCATTAATCACCTGTTTGTTTCAATCTATATTGTTTTTTTAAATCAATTTTTAAAAGAATCCATTACTAACTTAAAACAATTTTTATCATCAAAGTACAATCCTTCATTTATAGTACTATATAAAGGAGATTTTCCTTTTTAATTTACATATTTACTTTCAATTTTATAATTTTATCCTGTTTTGTTTAAGTTCAACTGTTCTTTTCTATTTTTTTCTTCTAAACTTGAATATTTTTTAAACTAAAATAACTATCTTACAAAAAATTTACCTATAAAAGAACAAAAACTATTCATAACAAAATTGTAAAATTTATTTATATTTACTTTTATAATAATAAATATTTTATTATTTTTATCATAAGAAAAAATAAACACATATTAAAATAATTTACTTATATAAAATAAGCATTTATCTTCTGTATTACAGCGGTTATAAGTAATTACTAGAGGTAAAATCATTTCACCATAGGATTTCACAGATAGTAATTATGTGAAGTTTAAGTTATATGAACAAACATTGTTTATTTATTGTGTCCATTACAGCGGCTAATTATATTATATTATATTATATATATTAATTATGTGACAGTATTTTAGAAGTATGACAGATTGGCAGCCATATTTATTGGTCAAATTCGTCCTTGAAAATAAACAGGATTGAGTTGAGAAACAACTTGGTGCTTAAACAATTCTGAAAATGTTGCCGTCAAAAAAACAATACTGAAAATTCTTGGCCAACCTAGGTGGCTACTTTAACATTTAAGACGGTCACACAAAAAAAAAGTCTCAAAAATAATGCATGTTATGGTGCACTAATATTATTCCACCCACGTTTCTACATGCTTATTTTGAGCCATAATTGGCATGCTAAAATGGATTGACCATATAATGTTCTGAAAGTGAATCATATTATTAAATTAAAAATCCTACCCAAAGGTTTGTTTTATTATATACATGCACAACAATGACCGTGCAAATGAAAAAAAAAAAATCATATATGTTGAAATCAGTCAAAAAAGTAATGTTGAATTATGATATATGAATGGCCCCTCCACACCACACTATATATATACGTCCAAATGTTTGAAAGCACACAGAAGGTGGAGGAGAGAACACAACACAGCACACATCAAGTGCAGAACAAAAACTAAAAACTAGGTTTTTGCTTGGTCGGAAAAAAATGGCTGGTGCCGGTGAAGCTAAGGAAATATGGTCTGCACCAATAACCCCTAGAACAGCTTCAGTGATGGGAACACCTGTTGTGGCATCTCCACCTGTGTCATGTCCACCCTCTCAGCTTCATTCACCTTCTCTAACTAGGTCACCCCTTCTTCACCCAGAGAATGGAGAGGCACCACGTCCTAAAACTAAGACTCCTAGAACACCAAGAACCCCAAGAACCCCACTTAGGCTCTCTAACTTAACTCCAAGGTTCATCACCCCTTTGGGAAGCCCTGTCAGAAAAGCTCTTAGGTTCACCAAACTTGATCCTCAAGATGCTTGGCTTCCAATCACTGAGTCCAGAAATGGTAACAAGTATTATGCTGCTTTTCATACCCTTTGTTCTGGAATTGGAACTCAGGCTCTTGTTCTCCCTGTTGCCTTAACTGTTCTTGGATGGTAAGTTTTCAATATATTCATCTTTGATTTTCGAATGATAATACAACATGTTTCTTTTACGATATTAATTGTTGGACTTCCCACGTCGACTATAGATAAGACCAATTCACAATATGTAAGTTAGGTGTAAATTTTATCTTATAAACCAAATCAATTTTGTAAGATTGAGTTAGGTTTAAAACTCATTTCTACCGTAATATCAAAATTAAGTTAGAATCGATAATTTTTTTGAATATCTGTGGTCTTTTTCCTCTTTTTGTTATTTTCCTTCCCTTCATATATATAAGAGAATGTATCAAATTACAGTTAGGATATGTATGTACTTGGTAGGTAAAAAGTATAGCTGGAATTATTATTAAAAGACAATCATAAAAACAACTTGTCAACTTGTACGATATATAAAATGACAACATTCTATATTATAATAGTAAACGATGCACGTTCCATGTAATCTTCGTGGATGTTTCTCTTTTTCTTCTGTTGTGTCATTATTCAATGTTTCTTTCTGTGCTCAATTATTTGGTTTCAAACACAATACAAAAAACTGATGTGTTCCATGGCCCACTGTGATTTTTGCTTCAACTGTATAATTTTGAAGTAACATTTTTTTATTTATTTGGTGTTTGCAGGACATGGGGTATCATAAGTTTGACTCTGGCTTTCATTTGGCAACTTTACACCTTATGGCTTCTGGTCAATCTTCACGAGTCAGTGGAGCAAGGTGTACGCTACTGTCGATACCTTCAACTTTGTGGTGCTACCTTTGGTATGATTTCTGCATCCGTTTACTCTATATTTTTTATGCATAAAAATTTCATATCGACTAAAAATAAGACTATTTCATAATATATAAATAAAATATAAATCTTATTTTACAAACCGCTACCATTTTACGAAGTTGAGTTACACTTATAATCCACTTCTTTAGATTTAGAATTGTTCTAACTTATTAACTGATAAATTAACTAAACCAGTTTTGGTGGAAGCTAAAGGAGAATTTTGTTGTTGCAGGGGAGAAACTAGGGAAATTGCTAGCACTGTTTCCAATATTGTACCTATCAGCAGGAACATGCACGACATTGATCATCATAGGAGGATCTACTGCAAGGACATTCTATGAAGTGGTGTGTGGTGATTCATGCACTGCAAAACCCATGACTACTGTGGAATGGTACTTGGTGTTTACATGTGCAGCAGTGGTGCTGTCTCAGTTGCCAAACTTGAATTCCATTGCTGGGATATCACTCATTGGAGCAGTCACTGCTGTAGGGTACTGTACCTCCATTTGGATTACCTCTGTAGCACAGGGTGCCCTAGCTGGTGTCAACTATGATCCTATAAGGGGTGGAAGCAGTGTTGAAAATGCCTTTAGTGTTCTCAATGCCTTAGGTATCGTTGCCTTTGCTTTCAGGGGCCACAATCTCATCCTTGAAATTCAGGTAAAGAATTAAGAATTGAATTAAGAAGTGAATTTTTAAACTTAATTTAAATCCGCAAAACCAACTTGTAAAATAAAAATTACATCCACTTTTTTTATATTATGAAATTTTATAATCGACGTAGGACTTTCTATATCATTCATAGAGTTTACATAAGCAGAAAGAATTTGAAATTTATTTACCTTTTATCTTTTGACTTGGTAGAATGAAATATGTTTTTACATTGCTTAGTTGACATTAGAGCTGCTTTCAAAGTAGAGATCAAAGTTGTTGAAAAACTAGTGTAGAACTGGTCAAGCATACATTATTGAAGTTAGCTGAGGACTTTGTTTTTTGGAGTAATTAATAATGTTCCAACATAGAAGAAAGTCATGATATCAAGATAAGTATGAAGTATAATCAATCTTATTAAATATTTAATAGATAAGATAACAGTTAGTTGAGTTGGTGGCTTCATAGTTTAATAATTATTTGAAAGTGGCTTCCATTACCTCTACCATACAAATCTCAATTATTATTTCAATGAATTGAGTTAAGGTTAAGAAAGTCACCATCACTGTAGATAAGTGGAGTTTTCTTCGCATTAACCGATCAAATATAAAAAAAAACATTTCTTGTTAAGCCATCAATGTAGAAATAAAACATCATTAAAAAATTTCTATTTTTTTTTTCTTGCAGTCCACTATGCCTTCAAGTGAGAAGCACCCATCACACGTGCCAATGTGGAAAGGAGTTAAGGTTTCTTATGCCCTCATTGCAGCATGTTTGTTTCCCTTAACCATTGGTGGCTACTGGGCTTATGGCCAATTGGTAAGCATACATAGTCTTTTATTATAATTTAGGATAATGATATTTTAACTACTAAATTTTAACTTTTTTTTATAATATGAGATGTCATCTTGTAAGTGGTTTTTGAATATTGAGAATGAGAAAAAGGAAAAATGAAAAACCACTTAGAAAATAACACTTAAAGTTGTAAGAGAAAGTTGTCAAAATTTAGTAGTCAAAAAATTATTTTCCTATAATTTATATACTTAAACATGTTTTCGGTCTCAGATACAAAATTGAAATTTATTATTATCTAAAACTTTAATATATTTTGATCTTTAAATTTTGAAAATGAATAAATATAGTTTTTTAACCGTGTTTTAAATGGTCTTTTAAGTTGTCATTTGAATTAGAGTCTGTCTGAGATAAATAATTCACACATTAATAAAAACATCATCTTACACGTAAAAGTTTTTTACACGATTAGGTTAGAAGAACTATATTCATTTAGTTTTAATCGATGAAATTATACGAAAGTTTCTAACAAAAAATCTCAATTTTGTGCAAAAGTAGAAACATATTCTGATTTTGGGATGAAAATTTACAGATTCCATCAAACGGAGGAATGTTGACAGCTCTGTACATGTTCCATTCCCATGATGTGTCAAGATTTGTGCTGGGATTGACGAGTTTCTTTGTGGTGGCGAATGCTTTGTGCTCATTTCAAATCTATGGCATGCCAGCATTTGATGACATGGAGTCACAGTACACTACAAGGATGAAGAAGCCATGTCCATGGTGGCTACGAGCATGCATTCGTGTGTTCTTTGGGTTTATGTGTTTCTTCATAGGAGTGGCTGTTCCATTTTTGTCTCAGTTGGCAGGGTTAATCGGAGGAGTGGCATTGCCGGTGACGTTCGCGTACCCTTGTTTTATGTGGCTCAAGACCAAGAAGCCAAAGAAGTACAGTGCGATGTGGGGCTTGAATTGGTTCTTGGGAACATTGGGGGTGTGTTTGAGTGTGATTTTGGTTGTATCTAGTTTGTATGTTATCATTGATACTGGTGTTAATGTCAGCTTTTTCAATCCTCAGTAGTGGAAAACATTAAGGAGAAAGAAAAAGTACTAGGAAGATTATGTTGGGAGGTAATTAGTGAAGAATATTTGTGTTTTTTTTCTTTGTTTTTTTTTTGTTTTTTTTTTATAAATTCAAATTTGTACCCCACTTTGTAGTTGTGGACTGATTTGTCCTAGTAATGATATTTGTATAATAAATATCATTAACTGCATGAGGGGAGAGGAAGGTAAATCAAGGTTGTATAAATTTCTTGTTTGGAAATTGAAAAATATTTTAATAGAGCTTGAAAGATTGGGCTTCTTTTATTTTTGTTTGCTTTTAGAAACTGATATATTTTAAGGACTAAAACATGTTTTTACCCTAAAAATTGACTGTGGAAAAATTAATTGTATTTTTCAATATTATACGATGCTTTTTGTTACATAAAATAAAAGACTATGCATTACATAATATAAGGGTATGGTGTGGGAAGCAGCACCCTATACATTATTATATTTGATTTAAAAAAAAAAAAAAACGAGTATTGCATAAGATAAGAATTTGGATATCTAAAAGTTAGGGTCTGAGTCAAGTCTAGATGGGAACGTGACTGCGCAAATACAGATAGCAGTTATCCACTATTTGTCTTGTTATCAATCTTGTTACGTCTTACAAAAATATATGTATTAAATTTTAAATTATATTATTAAAATATTATTTTTAAAATATAAACTTAAATTCAAAAGGCGAGTTTAAAATACAATTTAAATAAAATTGCGTTAAAAATTATTAAAACAAACAAAATTGATCTTTCTAAAAGTACAAATTCCATAGTACAAAGTGTGTGAATTTAAATAAAATTGATGTCTTTGAAAAATATTTTTATTTCATAATATAAATTTATGAAAACAGATTATGAATAATTATTTAATTGCTAATATTTTCTTTATCTTAATTTTATTTTGATTAATTGATTCTAAATAATTAAGTAATATATATATATATATATATATATATATATATATATATATAATCAAGATTGGATTGTAGTCAATTATTTGGTCTCCCAAAATTATATTATTATATTACCTTATTTTATGATGTCATAAGAGTATAATTTATTTTACATAGTGACAAAAATATATTAGAAGATGATAAAATAGTTTATTAAATTGATCTTACTCTTTATCATTTTACTTATTTAATCATTTCACTTCTATTACAATTGGTACTACTCCAATTATCATTAATATCATCATTTATGTACTTGTCATTGCTACTTTTATTATTTTTAATACCAGTAGGGGTTAACAAATCACTGTTAATTATACGAATTTTAGTCAAAACTTTTATCACCACTTCTAATATGTTTTCATCACTTTATTTCTAAACAATATTATTATAATCATCATGATAAATAAATAAATGTTATTTGATTATGTTTACTATTATTACTACCTTTAATATTAATAGTCAATACTTATCATTAAATACAACAAGCATATAAGAAAAACTATATTTATTTTATTCCCCTATCTTATCATTTATCTTGTTATCAAACTAGTCAAGAAATTCAATGTGAACCAAATGTGTATAAACACGTATGTGATACTATTGGCCGCCATCAGCGCTTTAGAAGTTAGAACTTGGACCAAGTATGACGTTGCCCCTTTGAAGTATCCTTTTTTCTTGCAGATGTGGGACCCTATATTTCAAATTTACTAATAACCGTTCGTTGCACAATTATACCTCTTTGGTATGTTTGATACCAAGACTAAATTATAATATACAAATCGAAACAAATTTCACTTCATCAAACCAATCTAATAAGATTCAATTAGACATAAGTTTTACTGCTTCAATAAAATAATAGAATCATAAAAATTTATCCAAATAAAAATTTAGAATTTTTTTTCACGATCAGCTTGAGGGAATTACAGAATTACTGATACAGTGTGTTCTATTACATTTTTTAGCATTCTGATTATAAGTTTATTAATTTATCAAGCTTTTTTAATGTTTAAGAAAGCAATAAATGTGTTATTCAGACCTTGGGGAATGTTTACTATGGAGAGCTTTCTAGTTTATCAATTAAACCCCACACCACAGTACTATTCAGCTTCTGTGTATAATCCAAAGAAAAGTCATGACAAGTAGATTTCACAATAACAGAAAAAAAGTTAAATATTGTTATTATATAACTAACAATATTTCACAAAGCCTTGTCTTAATAGAAAATATAGTAAAATTTAATACTTTTCATTAATTGAAACTTCGTTCATCATGTACCTCTGTTTAGTTAGCAAAATAGACCAAAGACAATATAACACAAACAAAGACGCCAGCTAGGTAACTATTTTCTCTATTTTGACCTTTTTCACATTTTAGGAGAGAAAAACTTAACTGATTTAAGCTGTCATATAATATTAACTATTGTAGTGGGAAGTACATAATTTTATCAACATTTCTTAAATTTCGTTGCTAAAAAATCTAAATCAAACAACTGTTTCCATACCCAAAAATTAACTAAACTGTTTAAGAACACGTATGAATCAAACTATAAAAATTAATTTTTCTTTTAAAAGGAATAAAAAAGTTATCTTCCTTCCAATATTGATGAATATGATCGAATTCAGAACAGTCTAATTCAGCTCAAGACACAGTTCAGTTTGAATTTGATAAAAGAATTTATCAAACTAAGAAAAAGTTTAATTTAAAACCTTTTCAATGTTCAGATGAACCTGTTTTGTAGTTTAGTTCTCAAACAATTCAGTTCCACTAAATTTGGAAATGGAAATAGTAGCCGGACATATTTCAACACATGCTCCAGAAGAGTGTTAAGTGTTAAAGACTTTGTACCTCCTAATAGGTAATAATAGTGTAACATGCTGCGAATTCTAGCAACCAAGGGTGAGGCTAGATAAGATCAAAACTAGGTATTTGGGGGGTAAAAGTAACAGAACTCAGAAGAGTATTAAACATGTGTTGAGGTTGAGGGAAGCCAACGCCCACCATGAAATGAAGGATGCCGCACACTTTGCATGCAACTAAGATGAATGAATAGTGTATTTTCTCTGATGTTCAACGGCAACAGCAATAGTCAGTTTCATAATAGCTAGGTATCCAGGCCTAAAAACTAACAAGTAAAGACAAACAGCACACTACCACTGCAACTGTACATCAAACTTGGAACTCTACCTCCAAAAATTAGACAAAGAATGAATAGCAGAAGATAAATCATAAAGCAAACTGCCCAAAGATAACACCTATCCATCTACGCGCATCGACATACTTCTGAGTTTTCCCAATTAAACTGTTGGACGAAAAGACTATTACTTATACAAAAACCATTAGCAACATCGACATGTTAAAACATCTGAGCATGTGTACGGCCTTGATTTTTCCTCTATTTCTTGAGCGGTAGGCATTGGTTCGAATCTGTATACGGAGCTCCTTGCACAGCAGAAGTAGTATAAATTTTTTCGAACTCCTCCACTGAATGGATGCACTCTTTCCGGAATTCCCCTGAAAGATTAATTGGATGCGTTTATCATAGATATCCCAGAAACATAGTTGGCAAGTAAAAAAGATTCCCAAAATCAGTGTTTAACCATTTAACACCAACATATACATGTTACTGATGCTGATACAAACAAAAACACACGCACACACATATATATACGTTGCTAATAAATTGAACCCAAAAGAAGAATCATATTCTAGCAAAATGTTTTATTTATTGATGTAAGGTTGAAATATGAAATCATACAAAAGCATCAGGAAAATAACTTATCTAACCTGAGATAGTGAATCCGTCTTCTCCTTACAAGTTCAAAGGTAGTCTGATTGGTTAAAATAAGATAACTGCGGAAAAGACAAAACAGCTGTCATTCTGAATAGAATACTCAACTATACAATTCAACGTAAAGGAGAGAAAGGGCCAGAGAGTAAAAGATGAAGAACAAGTTCAAGATTTCATTTTACGTATGGTTATATTGGCAAAACAGAGCTGCTAAGATTAGATTAGATGCGAAATGAAAATATAGTAGCAAACTCACCGAATACAAACCACTAAGAAATTTCGCTATGCATTCTTTATTAAAGTAAATATCATAAAAGGGGTTCTGAGATCAGGAGTATCAGATTTAAGTTTAAGTTATTACAGGAAATATTTGTCATAATGAAATCTCCAGTTAGTATTTGATGTTTCAGATACATAAAATTAAATAAGTAGTAAAGCTAGTATTCTGACATTGAACAACGCTCTCGACAAACAAAACTTACAACAAGGAACAGAAGAAAGGCCTATATAAAAAGAAATCTTATGCTACATACAGAAGTTACCTATGAAATAGCAGTAGGAGGAGAAGAAAGATGAGACAAACTGACAGAGTGATCAAGAGTAGTATCAAGATTGCACCCTGCCACCTGAGAGCATAAAAAAGTAACGACCTAATGTCAGAGTACAGAAATAAAGAAAAAAAGAGCATTGGATTCTTTTCCTTTCGTTATGGAAGACCTCAAGATAAATTTAAAGTGTAAATTGAACAATTAGCCTTAACTTTATGTCAAGAGTCACCTAATACTAGACAGGGTGATCTTTGGCATAAAAATATAATTATTGGCATACACAAGCTAGTAAAACCCTCACCCCCACCCAAATATTCATGTGCGTAACTTTCCCCAAGGGAGGATTTTGCAAATGAAGATTTTAGAAATCTGGGAGCTTCAATAATCAAGATATCATACCAAACCCTCGTGATGTGAGCTTTCAGGTATGAAATATACAAGACACCAGTCCAAAGGCACAAAGCTGTCTCTTCAAAAAGGTACCACCTAAGTGTGTTTAGACAGGATGAAAAAAAAAATCATAGTGAGAGAAATATATTTAAACTAAGATATATACAAAATAATAAAATAAGTACCTTGAACAATGCTGACATATTATTGATTACAAGGAAAACATGGCAAAATCTTCACAAAGATGTATACATAGCACTTCCTTAAATAAACCATAAAAATAATCCCATTCACAAATTTCACACGACAAGTATCCAACCGTAGTAAACTACAGTACTTACACTAACATATATATAGAAGCATGTCCAATGAGAATTGTTCTCATTTGAAAAACGAATCATGATCATACAATATCAAGGGACCCTAGCTCAGTTGGGTATTATCTTAGTCTTAGCCATCTATGTACAATTGTATGGTCAAGATTTATTGTTCTCTTAAGTCAGAACAATTCTCACTTAATATCCCTTCTCTACATAAAGTGAGAGAAAAAAAAAGTTTAAAACTATCAATAATTTACATAAAGCCATCTATAATTATTAAATTCACATAGTCCTTAGTAGGACATATGACTAAATGTAAAAATAACAGTAGATATGAAGAAAAAGTAAATATATAACGTAAGGATAACAAACTAATTAAGTTTCTAAATATGTTTCTGGCTTTATCCACTCATCCCTTGCCCTTTAAATAATATTGAAAAAAGAAGACTGAGTGCACATTGAAACTAAAAGTCTTGTACAATGTCATCATAATGAAACAAACAAAAATGGCATTCCACTGTTGATTAGCAGTGATTGAATTTCCAGGCCACTGATCCTTCGTATGAATATCAAGACTAATTACAAATGAAATAATATCATCAAGCAAACAAATCCATTATGAATTTTTTCATCTATAAAACGGATAGCTTAGATAAAGTCTAACATACAAAATCTTGGCAAATGTAAATTATGAATTTCACATCCAATATAATAACTCACCAAAATTTACAGTGATTGCCCTGTCCAATGCAGTTACCAAGCCAAACACAATGATGATCAAATTGAAGAACACACTTGTCACAATCATGACAATGCTTCGCTCGTGGAGGCTGCATAATGGTCACCAAGAAAATAATTGACCATCAAAATCTAGATGTTAAACTATTAGAGCCTGAAAGTCATTGTGCATAGAAGGAACTCCTAACGTGCTAAAAACGTTAAAATTCATGTATATAACACGAGGAAAAAGTAGTTTATAAAGTGTAGCTCAACCTATCTTTTCATTATCCGTAGAAATATTGTTTTCTCGTGCTTCAAAAACAGGCATCAAATCCAGAGTGAAAAAATATATTCCAGCATTTATACTGAGTATAAATTACTTTTTTTGTCATGAACCAATAAAATAAAAAAAAGCATTCGCATCATGCTGACTTCTTTCTGCCACAAGGCAAGCAAAATTCAGATCACAAATGTCTACCAAAAACCCAAAAAACGCTTTTCACAGAAACAAGATGTAGAGTAGCATCTGGGAAAGCCTGACAACATTATTAAAATTGTACTTAATTATTAAAAAAGATGCTTCAAGACATGGCAGCGTCAACACTTGGTTTCTCACATCCTTACAGTGAATTCTCATGATGCTGTACAAAATAAATGTGGACAACTACAACCATCAACTGAATGCAAAACCATCACCTAAAGATGAACTGAAGAAGCAATACAATATGAAATAGCATACACAGAAATATAATACAGATTATAGAGTATTAGAATGTCATTTGAGATACCTGCTCCGCATTGCAATAGGTGCATGTCCATGTTCTGCAATGAGAAGTAAGCCATAAATAACAGTTTATAAAAATTTAACCAGCAGTGACAACGGTCCTATCTACCTGATTGATGATCCCAAAGGATACAAGTCCGCCACTAACTTTGACCAAGCTGTTTTACTGCTTCCTGAAAGACTTCTTCCTAATAGATTTCCCTCCATGGAAACAACGAAACTACCATTTCTGCTTGAAGCTGATTGACTTTGCTTAAGCAATATAAAATTGAAAAATAGTTAGGCGAGACCAGAAAGATAAGTTTGCTTCACATCTTATTAAATCCCTTTTCCTAACAATAAATTTTATACAGGAAAGTAGGGCTGCCTACCTGGATGTATCTGGTGTCTTTTTGTATGCTACATTTCTATCGTGAACAGACATCATGGCATCAACAACGTAGCTGCGCACAGAAAATTAGCAAAGGAAATCAAATCCCATCAGGTAGACATAGAAGCGAAAATACTTCAATTCCTGATAACACTCATTATTCAGTTCATCACAGGTAAGCAAATGTTTTATTACCCTGGAGAAGAAATTGAGGTGGCAAAGTATTGAATTAAAGTAACAACGAACAGCAGTAAGTATAAAGCAGTGTACCTGACAGAAAAAGCAAGTAAAAAAAATGAAAATCAGAAACACTGCCGCAACAATCCAAAACTGCTAGGAAACACTGACTTGTATAGTGAATTAATCGTGCATAATACACAACGCAGAAAATGCAACTTCAATTTATATCACAAAAAGACAAAACAATACTAGGGAGAACAACTCACCACGGTTCCGTCTTAGTGCTTTCTATCAAATCCCCGTCAAACAAGAAGAGCACGCCAGCATAAATGATGTGAATCGTCACCAAGGCCAACTTCAAGCACAACGAAGACCTTCGACCTTAAATTCAGCAACAGACATTTACAATGAGGAAACAATTAAGCTACCACAAAAACATTTCCAGGAAAACGCAATTAAATTCCGATAAAACACACATTAAAGTTCAAAATCAACATAAATTAAAATTCAGCGTTGCTTTCTCATGAACCAGAGAGAGCTACCAGGATCGGCGAGACATGGAAAAGTTCGGAAGCAACGATCTATCGGTCGTTCCCACGTACGCATAGGGGAGCACATCCTGGCGATCGTCATGAATTAAAGCGAAACCGCGGAAGCAATCCAGCAAACGATCGACATCGAAGATTCGCGAGTGTGTTTCCGGGAAAATCAATTTTCTCACTGAATCGAGCTTTCCCGAGAAAACGACAGGTGAGAGTGGGAGAGAGCGAAAGGTGTTGGGAGTGATGACGATTGGAATTTATAAGAAGCGTATGCTACTTTAACTAAGCCAACTCTGAAGAAGAAGAGACGATAAAGGGAGGGTGCGCATCGCGCATCCTTGGTGTAACTTAGCGCGCTCTAGGGCCAAAGCGAAATCTGGGTGAGACTGTTAGTTGTTGTCATTATTACGCAACGAAAAAATTTGCAACCAATTTGTTATTAATTCAAGGAATTTATCGAGGACAGTTAATCTGGATCACAACGATTCTTCAACGTCAGAAGACTGAAGAAGAATGTTAAAGAAGAAAGTAATTATGTTGCACTTCGTAATATAACGTAAAAAATAATAGAAACCAGTTTAAAGTTTTTTTACCCAATAAATAAGTTAGCTAAATAAATTTGTTTTACTAAAATCTGTTTATACTCTTTTATGTAAATAATTACATATTAATTTTTTTTCTTGTCAATTAGTTTGTAAATGCACTATTGATGGCTAAGCAATAGTTTCTCTCGCATGTTTAATGAATAAAATTACAGTTATTATATTAAAGAATACAGTCGATTTAGAAAAAAATCCAAAAATTTAAACAATATAAAACTATTGAAAACATAGGTGCAGTAGTGCTATGTGTTTGTATTTTTAAATTTTTATAAAAATTTGAGTTAAAATTAATAATATTTACTTAAAATATATAATTAATTTTTAAAATAGTTGTTAAATAAAATAATTATTAAAAAAAATTAGAATAATAGTTAAAAATAAAAAAAAAAATTAGAATAACAGTTAAAAATAAAAGAAGTTTTTAGAATAACAGTAAAAAATAAATTATTTATAAAATAATTAATTTTTAAAAAAATAAATAAAAATAAAACTGAAAAAAAAAATGTGAACGACCTATATATTGTTATAGATTTTTATGATATTGTTATAGATTTTTAAGATTTGTTTATACCGATTGGGAACGTGTTTCAAAATAACATCACATTCAAATTTGGATCACCTGCTTAAAAATAGTTATTGTTACTATTTGAGTGAAATTGGCAAGTTATGTTTAAAATAGTTAAAAGTGTAAAATAATTCATTATACGTGACTCTGCACCAAATATGACAATCTCTATATAAAAATAATAATAATAATAATAATAATAAATCTTAAAATATTCATATTCTTAAATAACAACTTTTCAGTAGTTTTTTTTTCTCTCTAAAAGAATCCTTTAACAGAGTTGTGTGTTTATTATTGATTTAAAACACGTGGTTTCTATTTGAGGTGAGGTTTGTTACATAATATTAATAATATTTTTGAAGAGTAATGTAAGACAAATTAGTGGCCCAAAAGTTACATTTGTAAAATCCAAATAAGTACCAGAGCCTAATTTCTGGTAAAGATGCCCTTGGCACATTCAACTTTCTTTTATCATTTTTTATTTTATTTTTAGTAGAACTTGGTGAATTTCAAAAGGAGTTGCTTTATACTATTAGCATGTATCTAAGAGATGGAAGAATTGACTCAATACTAGTTTGTTTTTCTCCCTTTTCTTGGTTAAATCTTCACTGTTTAATTACTGTACATTGGGTTAAAAGGTTCTTTTTATTCAAACTGTTGTTCATTCTAAAATAAATAAAAAGCACGAAATTAATTTATTTTTACTGTTAACTGTTTGGTCTGTTTCAATTCAATAATTTTTTTCTTTGGCTTTTCTAATATTAAATAAGCTAGTTGATATTTATTTTCCTCTTCAAGCTTGCTAGTAGAAAATTAATTTAGAAGCTCAACCACTGAATTAAGTACGTCACTAACCGAGTTTTTTCTTTCTACCTTTTAATTAATAATTTATCATTTTTTTTCTAATTTTTATTGTTATTTCATTATTACCTTTTCATATATTTCAAATTTTATTTAATAAATTTAAAAAAGATAAACATTTGATTCATATTTTAAAAATAAGTGAAAATTTCATAACAAAATCAATAGAGTATATTGATTATTACAAAAATATTAAAAAAATCATTCATAAAGTTGATTACTTCAATTACCCGGTCAAATATTTAAAGAATATCTTAAAGATAATGAGCTTCAAAAGATTAACAAACATATATTTAATATATCTGAACATAAAATCAAGTATAAAGTTCAATTCAATTCGAAAAATTTATAAATAAGGGACCTAAGAAAGGTGAAAGGAACAATCCTTCATAAAAGAAACCCTTTTGTGGAAAAAAAAAATTCTCTTTGGAATAAAAAACCATCTTTGGGAGAGAGGGAAAAAATATGTAATATATATCATAAGGTTAGGTGTAATATATTCTTAACTTTTTATGAATTTTGTTTATATATCATTATTTATGATTAATTTATCCCTATTTATTTGTTGTGTGTGTACGATGATAGTATGATATGCGTGTTATACGCGAGAAGGAGTAAGTGATATAGTAGTTCAAAAAAATCATTGCTCCCGTATAACACGCGTCATAGTAACAAATAAATAGGTGTAAGTTAACCATTAATAATGATATATAAATTAAATTTAACAAAATAAGACATTTCAAATAATACTCAACATCACATCCAACTAAAATACTTAACACATAGTAGCTACAACCAAGTTCTGATTTTCCGTCAATTTTTATCTCACCATATCATCTAATTTTCTAGAAATAAACGGTCTGAATAGTTCTGTCATCGCATGATCGAACCTAGACTAAACAAATAATTGATTATGCATGTAGACACTAATATAAGAATCAGAAGAGTATTGTAGAAGAGTATTGTTTAATTTTGTTGCTCGGATCATAAAACTTAATTATTACAAAAAAAAAATTGTTGTGAAGCTATAAATATAATTGTTGTGAATTGTTTTATAAATTTCTTAAAAATAATACTTAAACTTTCAAATTTATTAAAATCTATTACATCTTCGATTTGACATAGTTACCACTCCAAACTAATTATTTGTAAATATACATTCTAAAAATAATTCCTCAAAGTCTTGTATTTACTTTTTCATTTTTCACTTATCCCGTGTTTTATTTGATCTCCTTAATTTATAGCTCTTTGACCCTGTATTTTGTCTACTTTTATTAGTTTTTGACCCTGCACTTTATCTACTTTTATCGGTTTATGACCCTGCACAATCTAAAGAAAGATGATAATTAATTCCCACAAGACTGACTCCAACACTGGATGTGATTTGTCTTATTTACTTATTTAATACTTTAGTCCTAATATGGTATCTTTTAAAGAAAATATTTATTTCTCATAAATAACTTTTATTAGCTTTTACATATGTGTGTTGTCAACATAATCAATAATATAAAAACACGAATCACGATACACTTTTTTGTTTTATGTAAAATATATGTAGTATAGTTTATAGTGGATAGATTTGGGTGAGATTGAGAAGCTTCAATTGGACCAAAAAAAATGAATTGGAGAATGTGAAAGAGCAAAACCAAAATTAGTCGGTGGAATTCTTTTTAATATCATTGATCTGAATCATCCAACCAAAACTGAAAATGCTATTGGATAAGTATTACCACATTAGCAAAACCTAAAAAAGCACTATTCTTTTCATTTTTCTTTTTCCTTTTTCTTTTTCTACACAATATCAACATCCACGTAGCTATGGGCCTATTTAACTAACAGCCAGGCCCAGTCTACCTAACACACAAAACAAGACACCACGGGTTATTCAATCTCCTGGGGTGGGATCCTATGAGATGCACCTCATGGAATAGGTGGTGACTGGTGAATCCATTGTGGGAGCACCACCGTACAATCTAGCGTGATCACTCTCTAACCCGTAATCCATCATCGGACGGTATTCCAGATCCTCGTCATGATCAAACACAAATTCCGGAATCTCTACCTCGTTCCTCCTCACGTGCTCCCATAGAAAATCAACCCTGCTAATGTACTTCAACTTTCCATACAGCCTATCACACAATCAAAACCCGCAACATCAGCATCATCGCAATAATGAAACCTCACATTCAGGCACACTAATGAAACTCACCCAATTAATAACAGACACTACAATAACAATTTATTGATTATAGTTACTGTTTCTCATTGCATAGTTAAACCTACCTTTCCTATTTTATTATATTTTAAACTTTAAACTTCAATTCAAAAAATTCTTTTAAAATGTTAAATAATGAAGAGAAAAAGAAAAAGATAGAATCAATAATTCAAGATATCTTTCAAAGATTTGACAAGTGAGAAAGAAATCGTATTTACAGAAAATAAAATTAAAATATCCAATTAAATAGAAAGAGACTGAAGAATTCTTTTCAGTTTTACATTTTCTTTCATTATAATCTAATAAAAAAAAATCAACATACAGAAAATTTTGTTTTTATTTTTCTACTAAAAAAACTAGTAGTTGCATGGTACCAGGATTTTTGATTGAGAAAAAAATGAAGAAACTGGGTAATGAATTAAAAATTGTGAGAGATGCATGATGCATGTGTGAAGTATTATTGAAAGATGAAAATGGATCTATGTATAATTTAAACAAAAGTAAAATTAATAACGAATTAATTAAGATAACACCAGACATACCCAGCGTTGAAGAGGAAGCGGCCCAAGGTGGCAAGGAAAAGACGTGCCTGTAAGCCCGGGTGAATAAAATAGAAAGCTTCGAGATTCTCCTTCACGTTGGTCGGAATTGCGTCGTAGATTGACCGGAGAGCAGATATTCCGGGCAGATTCTCGCTTCTCTGCACGTCGGTGTGCACATAGAGCACGGCAAATTTTCTCTTCCCTAACTTTGGAAAAACCCTCTCTTCCAGGTACTTCTTCAGCACCTCAACAGTGATCAACCGCGCTGAAACAAAATCCATCACAATCCTGTGAGTCACAATTGAAATCCATAAAATAAAAGGTACGAGAAAAATTAGGAACTGAATTGACCTGGGAAGAATTTTCCGATAATGCGAAGGATCTTGCGGCCATGCTTGTCACGGCCTTTGATCTTGAAAACCTCTAGTTTTTCGAGCAGTTCTTCCTGTTCGAGTTCTGATATGGGCGCGCACATGTTTGGTTTATAGAGAAAGAGAGAAAAACGGAGTGGAAGAAGAAAAAAATTAGAGAATGGATAAGAAAAATCGATTGTGATGGTGCAGAATGAGGGAAGGCATTATAAGGGGTGCGAGATAAGGAACAAACAGAACTTAATTATTTGATTATGGATAAAAAAACAGAAATAAAGAGTGTTAGGAAAGAGAAAATAAGGGATTGAAAAATTATAAATTATAAATAAAATTGAAAATATAAATTGAAAGCAACGCGACCATGTTGCAGTTTCGCGGCCACTAGGAATATTCGAAGGCATCTTCCTTTTTCAGAGTACTTGGGCCCACACTGCCCACACACAATCTCAGCCGTAGGTTTCTTCATCATGATTCGTGGAGGATCCAAGCTTTATCCGTAATTATCGTTGCTTAATTAACTTATTGTTCGTACAACGAGACAAAAATGGGATAGTGTTGAACGTGTTACTTGACAAATATTTTAAATTGGGTAAAATACTTTTCTTTTTGATTTATTTTTGTTCCGTGCTATTTTTAAAATCTAGATATTAAATAATTTAGATAAATGTATCTTTTACCATTTCTTCGTCGTTACTTTAGAAAATTATTGAAAATAAATGAAATTTTTTTATTAGTACATGCAGAAGACACACAGGTTAATTGTTATTAAAACAATTGTCATAAAGTATGCATAACTGTTTACATATAAAAAAGAAAACTTATTAAACTATTGTAAAAGTAAAGATAAAATTGTTGAAAAATATAAATGAAATAAAAATGCACTGTTCGTGTATATTTGTATTTTTGTATGTAAGAAAATAATTTTTGAAAAGTAAAATATAAAGAAAATTCTGTTCAGTTATTTTTTAATGGGGAATATGCAGTTATTTTTTGATGTAGACAAATTATATACTTTTCAAATATTAAAATGATTTTAATCTAGAACAAATAGTGAATTATTTAATTAAAAAAGAACAAGAAGAATCTTTATTTTAGCTTGTAAATCTATACAGGATAGATTATGTGGTAAAATTCATCTAGCCTGATATTTTAATTATATAATTCTATCCTTTAATGGATAATTATAATTTATTTATCTTTTAAAATAATGGTTATATAAAAAATTTAAAATAATGGTTATATTATTTTTTCATTTTATAATTAATTACTCATAAAATATTATATATATATATATATATATGAAATCACAATATAAAAATAATACTCATTGTTAAACTCCATTAAGACGTTTTAACTAGTAATTTTATAATTAATTAAAGATGAGGAGGGGGAAACAATTACTCTGTTAATGAAACTGTGGTCGATTTCGTAGCGGTTTTAGTGATCGCAATTATTGCCTTTGGTGTCATTGGCTCGTGTAAGGAGGGAAGTTTTGTTTCCAAATAAGGTACATTAAAATATCTTATCCTTTTTATACTATTATATTTAATATTCAGTTTTTGATATTTTTTCAATTAACATGTAGTTTTTTAAGGATTAAATACATTTTTCATTCCTCATCTTTATAGTGTTTGTTGCGAATGATCACTATTTTAACATAATTTTAAATTGATTTTTATTTTTTTATTTTATTTTGACCGAATGTTTAAAATAGTTCTCATTTACGTAATTTGTGTTTTATTTGGTTCTTTGTTATGATACCGTTTAAATCAGTAATATAACGTAACACATCTCCCAATTCAAGATAATACAAAAACAGTGACACCTGTAGAGTACTGTTATTGATTTAAACGACGTTATAGAAAATGACTAAATAAAAATGAGAATTATTTTAAACATTCGGTAAAAATGATGATCATTTTACATTTTGTCAAAATAAGGACTATCCGCAACAAACACGACGGAAATGAGGACGAAAAATATATTTAACTTTTTTTTAAATAAACAATGTTCCATTCTCAAATCTTGATTCAACCGCTACGTGATGTGTGTGTGTTTTTTTTTCTTGTCATCTTCCTAATTCCGAGAGTGATAATTATATTTTTATATTTTTGTTTATCCACCTGATGTTTCGATTTCATATTAATATCGTTATGATGAATTATTATATTTAAAATATTGTTTATTTTGAATTTTAAAATTTTATATACAGTTTTATTTTAAAAATCATCTTAAAAAATTATAAAAAATATCTTAATCTCAATTCTTAGATCGGAATTATTTGAACAAGAGAACAATATTGTAATTGATTAATTATTTCATAATCCTTATCATTTTTTCTTCCGAAATTTATTTTCTTTTTTAAAATAAAAAATAAAATCATTGTTTTTATGTTTAAATAAATGTTTGTTAAGTATATTTTTTGCAAAATTTATTCAATGGTTTCCTATTGAACAATAAGATTATATTCTTGGCAATGTGTCACAATCAAATATATATTAAGTGAGAGAAATATGCTAGTTCAAAACATTTTTTTAATAACATTTATTTTTTAAGAAAAATTATAATTTATATTTAAAAATTACGAATTATTTTAAAAGTAATAACTATTTTAATCTCATTTTATATATCTGAAATTTTAGAATTGATTGGTTTAAAGAGAAAAGAAAATCAAGAGTGTAACTTAAAAAAAATACATGTTTTGTTATAATTTTTTCACGTTTAAATATTGAATAATACTTATATTATCATTAAATTGAATTAATATACATTTTTTATATAATTATAAAATTATTCCTCAAGTTAAAATAAAGTTTTTATGATATTTCCCCTTCCTGATTTATTATCTATTTCTTGATTCAAATTAATCTGCTCACAGTATCTTTGAATTTACAAGAAATTTATATGATTTGTTGAAGATAAATTGTTATCAACTCTTTAAATATATATATATATATATATATATATATATATATATATATTTTAAATTTATTCATCTCTTATATTATTTAAATAATAGTTATTCTTGTGAAGATAAATTGTGCTGTTTTTTTTAAGATAATGATTCATATTTTTTTCTACACGTGAAAAATAAAATATTGTTTATTTATATATCCTTATCTTCAAAACCGACGAGGACTTGTTGATATAAAAAAGTAATAACTTTGTTTGGCGTTATAAGTAATATAATAGTTAAATGTTTTATATAGTCCGCAGCCATGTGAGACAATTTAAGAAGGTTAGAAACTCTAAATGTTTATCTAATGTTTAGGAAGAAGAGAAATCGATGATTATATAACCAAACAACTTTTTTCATTAGATACAAATACTTTTTTGAAGATTATTTTTCATTATATTATACGGTTACCGTTAGCTCTATAATTCATTCCTCTAATAGATTATAAGTAATTTTGCATCTGCAAAATCTGAACTTTCACCCAATATAAAGTATTGCTAAATTACTATTTGTCAAATTTTTACACATTTTTTTTTGTTTAGAATTAATGATTTCAACAGCATTTTTGACATCGTTATTGAAACATAAAAGTACAAATACGGATTCTAATAATTTTTACCATATGAATTAAAATAGAGGAAAATTTAGCTTCCTCCCAGCAGTAGCATGACTTAATTGAATGAGTTGGTATTATGCGAGCTCTAGATCACTTGCTTCTGATTCTCACCTTCATTGACTAATATGAAATTTCATCAATTAAAAATAAATGTCAACAAACAACTACCCACACTAAAGATTTGACCAAAAAATTGTAAATGCTAACTATTGCATTCTTACATAACTTAGAAACCAAAAATAAAAATATATTTTTACTAATTTCACCATCTAAATTTTCAACAATTTTACCATCACATTTTACAATTTTCAACGTCAAATATCATATTGATATCATAATGGACATATAGTAATTAAAAAACATCTAATAATTTATAATTTATAACATGGCAGGAAGTATCATAGCGCAATGGGAAGGAATTTGTACCTACAAAGGACAAACTATTCATCTATAAGCTGTACAATGTGCAACTAAGAATTCTACAATGGTACCTTTGTTTCTTTTAGTCCAAGCCTTAACTAGGTTGAACAGATTCGTTATAACCAGACACTTGAGCCAGCTCCGACAATTCTTGCTCACCACTTAGAACCTGAAGGAGGAATGGCAAGCCATATGCACTTAAATTGGGGTAGAACAAATAGAGATGCATAGCTATAATCACAGTTTATGGTCTTTTTACCTGGCCATTAATAATCCACGTAGGGAAACCGTCAAGTTTGGCGTCTATGCATGCCTTGATCATTTTAGTTCCTGTACGATATCCTTCGGGAAAGCATTCCACGTAATCCAACTCCTTGGCGGCCTCACGCCCAAACATCTGTATCAGTAGGTTAAAGTAAATATTTAGGCTTCCAGACAGTTATGCAATAAACTGCAGCAAACTAGATTTGTGAACTGTTAAGTTCTGGACATTATCAAGCATAGTTAAAAGTCGAGTGGGTTAGATCCAAAGCACATGAATCTAATAACACTAGCAAAAATAGGAAAATTGTTCATGAAGCATAAACCATGATATTTATGAATCCATTGACAACTAATTCTAAAACCAGGGTCAAGATCCTCACGGGTAGAGGTAGTCATATGGTTGAGTTCTGGATTGAAAATTACATTACCGAAGTTGAATTCTACAAACTAATAAGATATCTTTTACATGTTATTCACTTCCGAATACAATGACAACAATCCATCTTTTCAAGGTAGAGAAATGCAAAGCACAGATCATGATGATTTTTGTTCCATTCAGTATGGCCAATTCCAGGTGCTAAAAGGCTAGAATGGACTGCATAATAGAAGTAACTTCATTCCAGAAGTTACAAGCTATTTACTTGATTGAACAATGAAGACTAAACCCGTTCCACCTTGCAGTCCTCTCAGGTCGAACATATATGTGAATGCCAGTACCTATAGTACTCGAGCCTCTGTGTGTACATTCGTCGAGAAGGAACCATGGCTCTGTCAATGAACTACTGCACATGGTTGTAACGGACGATTATCATGATCCTCCACCTTATTTTGCCTCTGTGGTAGGTTGGTGGTACTACCCAAATTAAAAACTATATCGCGGCCACTGGATCAGTCCTTGGTTCCCCCAAATATTGTCACCTCTTTGCAAGTCACAAATGAGTCTGATTAATTTCTTTCCCAGTAATTCTTGCTTTTTAAAAACTTCATTTTTGCGTCTATTCTCATTCTTTAATGTTGTTGGGTAGTTGGTGATTTTGTTGGGTTTCTCTCGGTTGTAGTACCTCTTTTGTATTCATTTCTTGCCCTTGGGCCACTAGTCCACCAGATTGCATTTAGATTGTTCTATTTCCAAGAAACCCATCATTTGAGAAACTCTCCTTCCAACGCCAAGTTGCCATCATAGCCCATGATAGTTTAATAACTTCATGAACTTGGTTGGTGTAAAAATACTGTTTTACCTTGATAAGTGGCTGACAGTTTTCCCTTTAATCAATAATCAAATCAATGTTTCAGACTAAAACTCCTCCCACAGCTTCAAGATCAGAGCTTTGATAGAAACACGTATAGATAAATTTTATCAAAAACCCTTATTCCCATTTATAGAAACTGATTTAGAAAAAACACACAAGAAATACATTTTAAGATCACTAATCCCCAGTACTTGCCCCAATGTCGTTTCAGAATTAAGAATATGGAAAAGGCAATGAAATGAACACTCCTGCACTTTTCCAGAGGTCCAAGTCCCTCCCACCCAATTCATCTACAATTTTCTATACAAAGAATGACTCCCATCTCAAATCCCTCTTCCTATCTATATGCATAATAAGCCACTTGATTCACTAAATAAGTAACATACTAACAGACTAAGTAACTAAAACTAATTATTTTACTACTTACACAAGACATGCACTTCTCATTAAATTCACGACAATTTAAGCTTTTTAAGGTAGAGAAACGCATAACACAGATTGCGATGGTTTAGGATCCATTTAGTGTATAAAAGCTTTGAAAGGAATTATAAGTGACCACATACCTGTTTTTGTTCCTGACAATGTGAACACCAGAAAGCACCATACATTTTAGCTCCTATGGAATGCAAGTGCCTTGCAAGAGATAGCGCAAAAGGGCTTGACGGAGTTGTAATCTCAGTTGCATAATATGGAAGTTCAATTTCAGCCAGGCTGTTAAAATTAGTAGATAACGGAAAATTTTGAGCGTTTCAAATTGTTCATTGCAAGCACAAACATTCACTTTGGTTTCAATAGGTAAAAACAAACATAGAGCCAGGCGAAGTTTATTTGAAAGAATAAACCTAACCTTCAGAGGAAAATTCTATTAGTAAATACATCCCCTTTTCTTACAGTTCGCATTATGATGTTATAACATTAAATAAATTAAAATGTCACAGACAGGGGCTCAACTTCCATTTTGCTATCTATATATGCTTAAACCCTAATATGTGGGTTTGGGGCAGATGAAAAACGAAGGACAATTAAAATTGAAACATCGAACAAAAAGAAACACCAGATAAGGAAATATAGCCCACGTCCTAAAAGCCAGACAGTATAATTTTACGGGAAATAAAGGTATGCCCAGAACAAGAAAATGTTGGCAGACAGTAAGCAAATGCAGAAGAAAATGACGATTAGGGATTACTTTTTCATCTGCTTTAAGCTTTAGACATGGCAATGGGATTGATTGATATGATAGTAAAATTGCACATATGCACCACATGGAATAGAGAAATTGAAGTGATCTAAAGATCCTAAGCAAGTGATAAATTCACCTTGAGGATCCAGACTTAGAACTGTTATACGAGGTGTTCAGCGTGAGAATAACTATGCTAGCAACAAGCAGTTGTAGGCCCAGTGTTTTAGACACCTCTTGTAATCCAAGGTCCTATTATTTAAATTCCAAAAGAGAAAGTACCAATCAAGCAACAACACAGGAAAGAAGCAAAAACACATTGATAAAAGATTAACACAACGGACCTTGAGTGTAACAAAAAATAAGGTGAAGGACAAGAAAGCCGAAAGTAAGCAGTAGGAGCAAGAGGAATCAGAGAATCTCGTAATTAGAGTGTACAAAAAATACGCACTAGCAGCTGCCATAGAGGTCGTGGCTCCAAGCAACACTGCTTGTGCAGTCGATTTGCTAATCCCAAAACGCAACTTATTCGAAGCCAATTGAAGACCTAGCGCAGCAACCAAGCCATACGCAGCCATCCCAATCAACGGAAGAGGAATACCTGAAAATTGCAAAACGACCATACCGTTCATAACGCAAATTCCAATAGCACTTACTTACAACTCAGTAGTTACGGCGCATTTGACGTTAAAAAACAATACCGAAAACAATTGCGTAATCACTGTTGAGTACGTCGGAGCAGGTGCCACCGCCGACGGGACAAAAGGCGTCGCCGCCGGTGAGCTTAAGGTAAGTGAGGTAGGAGGTTTCGAGGAATCCGAGTCCGGCAGCCCTGGCGATCAACTTGTGAGTCCAGTCGGCGGGAGACATGGCGGTTTCCGGCTCGGAAGAGGAGCATTTGAGAGGCGGCAACCTGAGGTGATTGGGAGAACGGTGGTAGGGAATCGGAGCGCGGCGAACGAAAGCGCGAGAAGATGAGGATAGCGACGGCGCGGCGAAGGCGAAGGTAGTAGCCATTCAGGAAGCTTTAACAGTCTCTGGCTACTTCCCGCACCATTCCTTTCCTTCACAATCTCAAAAGAGAGAATCAAAACAAAATGGTCAACGGTAATTATTATTCACTTATCCTCTTTTTAGAACATGTTTGAAGGAATTTCAATCAAATAAACTTGTTATGGAAAACTTTCAAAACATGTAATCCAAAACTCAATTTTACATAGGGCAGAATAGTCATTTTGAAAATTTTGGAGGTGCGCAAAGAAATTGCGGGGAACATAAAAAAAAAGCCTTATTTTGGTGAAAATGAAGGTGGAGAAAGGCCATTAAAGTGTGTAACGGGCCTTATGTCGGTGTGAAAATACGTAGGCCCAACAAAGAAGGTCCATAAGGTGGGTAGAGGACGTGGTGCCACGTGTAGAAGAATCTCTCCACCCAAATCCGATGGGCTTTGTGAGGTGGATACTTATCCATAGTCCTGGTGGTGGGTCAGCACCACTTCCTTCTTTATCCAAAATACCACACATTACGTGTCATCTCCCAACATTTTATCCAAAACAATAACTCTCATTTATATTTTCCCACACAAATTTCCATAACATAAAACAATCAATAATTCATATACATTATACATTCACGTAACACGTGTCACCAGATATTCAACTCCTACAACAAATTATGAACACTCACAATATCACTTCCAAATAATCCATTTCTGCATAAAATTTTCTCCTGATGGAGATATATTGTAATGCATAGTATCCTACAAAAACGAGCAAGTCCAGAAGAAAAATCAAAGACCAAATAGTGGAGATGGATTAACCTCAAAAAACAACAAAAGAGGAATCTTGAAGAGAACGTTAACGTGGTCGCATATTATTGGTCGTCACAAAATTATCACAGAATGTCATTGTCTCTTTTACGTGACATTCTAACTCCTCTAATATTCTCAAGAGATACATTATTTTATTTATAACAAAATTTTACACTATTTTCGTATAATAACTTTATTTCACACCAAAGTTCTTCATGATCTCTTGAACTTTGCAAAAAAGAAAATATCGGTTTTTCAACATTATATTATAATAATTATGTTAATGTTTAATAAAATAAATATAAAAGATGTGGGGCCAATGGTTCTGGAGCTTCCTTTCAAATATGAAGGTTGGAAGCGGCAACCATTGCATTGCATCAATATCAAAGCTAACCACTTATTTTGCATTTGGTAGCATATTCCATTCCAAAATAGTATCTGCAAAACAATGACGACGACGACGACAACAACCACCTTTGATGTCTCCGCCGCTTGTTTCCGTGTTCCTCCTCGTTTCTCACGCAATCCATGCCACACCAGGTGAAATATTTTCTCCATTCTTTCATACCAAAAGTCATAATTTTCTCTTCTTTTTTTATTTTATTTTCTTTGTACTTTTTCTAAAACTTGAAAGTGTTGTTGCAGGTTTTCAGTTCTGAACTCCTTGAATCCTCACAGGGGACGGATAAGCGTGAACGTTCCACCCAAGTTTCCAAACTTCCGGTAAGTGTGAAAACAAAGTGTTAATCTGCGAAAAAAATGTGTTTTGTTTTGTTTTGTTTTTTCTACTTGAGTGAGTGGAATCGAATTATTGGATGGAAAGGAGAAGTTTTGGTCTGAATATTTTTGAGTGAAAAAAGGTGCAGAGTCACTTGTACCTCACTCATAAATAGAAGAAACCGATGAGCACAATATTGAATAAAATAGGATCATGTTTATATTTGGCAGATAGCGTGCTAAAGACGAAATAGAATGTAAATATTATTAAATTTCGTTTCACTTATTTTATTTGATCTTTTCATCAAATGAAAAAACGTGGTTTTTGGGTAATTGAAGGAGGGAAGTTGCACTGAAGGGGGATTTGGAGGCTGTTGTTCCAACTTCTGTGCCTGTGCGTGTAGCGTATGAACTTCTTCTAGCTGGTCATCGATATTTAGATGTGAGGTAAGCGATTGAATATTAATTACAACAACTAACAGAACTTTTTCGGAATCATAGTGTTTAATCAACCCAAATCTCATCAATTCTTTCTCATGTTTTGTTGCAGGACCCCAGAAGAGTTTGATGAAGGGCACGTTCCTGGCGCAATTAATATTCCTTATATGTTCAGAGTTGGATCAGGTTGGTTCCATTTCTATTCTCAAGTGATAGTGAACTAGTGGTAGTAACTACTTTGTTGATTCCTAAACTTTGTTCTGAATACAAAAAGAAAAAGAGTGATATACGAAATAGCTATATAAAGTATTTTTTTTCACTGTATTTTCATCACAAACTGACATTAACTTGCTAATTGGCTGACAGAGTAAAAGTTTTTATGCAACTCAGAAAAGAAATCCACCTGATCCAATAGCTTATTGTTCTTTAGATTTGGATTCTTCTATTAACTTTTTAACCCCTTGCTAAGGTTTGTTCTCAAGGGCTTTAACCCGATTGATAGTATATATCAAGATTATGTCAGTTATCACACTCAATTTTGTCCATCCTTGAAATGCAAGCATTTTTGTTATGAAAAATTTACCCTATGATCTGAAAAACTCTTCTTTTTCTTGTATTATTATATTCTATGATCTCAATTTAGATTCTCCATTCATGTATTCAGGGATGACGAAGAACAGCAACTTCATTAGAGAGGTGTCCTCACATTTTAGAAAAGATGATGAAATTATAGTTGTGAGTGCATATCTTCTTAAAACTCTTGTTGAGTGATTAAGTTCTATGTTAGTTTTAGCACTCCAGCTTAATTAAGATTTTGACTTGTGGTTTCACAGGGGTGCCAGCTTGGTAAAAGATCTATCATGGCTGCGAGTGACTTGCTAGCTGCTGTAAGCATCTTTTTTTTTTTCTTCAACGCCTTAATTTTAAGCTTGAAAAAAAACATCCTAGTTTGTTTGAATGTCTGAATGTCTGAATCAAGTTTTTGTTTCTCCACATCAAGGCATCTTTCATGTCTAGCTGTATACAAACTAGATTTACTATGGAATAAGGTTACTCTGAAGTTAATTTTGTTATTTAATGTTGTACTGCAAAAATGATCTTAACCATTGATATTTATAGATTAGCACAACCTTGTTTCAAAGACAGACATATTTAGGAAAATTTGATATTGGTTTTTTGTGTCATTCGGTTTTCTTAAGAATATTCTGATTGGTAACAACCATGTTGCAAAAATTGAGCTCAAAGATTGTACATAGAGTGAGTGACTAAAATTTCTTCATTCTGCAGGGGTTCACAGGACTCACAGACATGGCTGGTGGCTTTGCAGCTTGGACACAAAATGGACTTCCAACAGAACGATGAAGTGTTCCTGTTGGATCTGCAGCTGTATATAAGAATAAGTTTTGGGAGGAGTCGCATGCATGAAAATGCGGAAATATCACACCAAGACGGTGAGAATCTGACACAGTGAAAACAAAATGAAATCTGATACCAGAAAAGTTCATGTAAATGTGGAAAAAGAGGGTTGTGAATTTGTCGACATAGACAATAAAAAAAGGTTAATATTTTTCGAACTTTGCAAAGAAACTCTTGTGCCTTGACGTGGTGTTCGTCTTCCACTACTTCCAATTAATTCAAACCATGATATATTTATGGATGAAAAATTGAGGCCAAAACTTAATACAACGTGATAACAAGTTTCGTTTTTGCTTTCCAAAAGATAACGTTATTATGATTCCTAGCAAGTTAGAAAAATTTTATGGTAAGGAACAGGTATTGGGTAAAACATTGGATTCATCCAAGATAATAGGATTCGGCTCTCAGTTTCAGCACCCGATAGTTATAATTTCGAAAGTTAGAAGCACGTGGTAAATTTTCTTAGGATCATTCCATGTGCACATCGTAAATATTGGTTAGTGGACTACAGATTTGAGAATGATGATGATACATATTTGAAGACGGCACGGAACATTTTTTTCTTTTCGGCCAAGCGCTGTTTTCCTGACCCACACGCATCAAGAGACATGCTGAAACTTTTGCGAAGGGTAATAGAATTTATAGAACAAAAATGAAAAAAGAGGTTATCTTTAAGAAAGAGTTATGATTGTGGTAATTTTAGTTAAATAATTTTTTTTTATCAATATAATTTTTATAAAATACAATTTAAAAAGTGAAGAATTATTGTATACTATTGCATCATTATTATTCTTGTCGATTCTATTAAGACATTTTTTACTGTATTCATTTTTGTACATAAGGAATCGGTCGAAAAGAAAAATCCGACATTTCAAATTGTGAAATTTTTTTCAAAAATTCTCGTTTGAATTCCCATCCAATACTTGGGTTTGGGGTCAATGTACATTATACTTTGGACACTGTTGCAGTCGATCGGATGGTGTTGTTGATACCAAGACGATCGATCATAAACTACTATCTCGATGATAAGAACGGTTGTTCGAGATAAGAACGCTTGCTCTATCGAACGATAGGGTTGTCAACACTGAAATTATAACCGAAAGATTAAAGGAATAGCAAGATTAAAGATGTAATTCACGACTTAACCTTTTCAGCAAGGGTATGATATCATTGGTCACAATTAGACTTCACAAAAGATAAAAATCCACTAAAGACACTGTAAATAGAGCGTAAGTGAAGTAATTGACACTTTTTTATCTCTACATTTATTGCATTATTAGGAATCAAACATTTACTTGAACGTGAGGATATCTTTTGCAAGTATCTCAACCGCACGACGCAATAGAAGGAGACCAAGCAACTAAAAACAAATGAACGAATAATTACAATGAATATAGGAGATCTTGAAGAATTGTACGAGTAATATTGGACCCGATAAGAACAATTTTTATTCATTTAGCTGTTTTTATTTCTTTCTTCCTTTTTATCGACACAATTCCAATTGCAAAAAATCTTCATTAATTATTGGTAAACTTTTAGTCAAGTAAATTTGATAATTCATTTATTAAAAGTAACCTGAGAAAAATGATACATAGAAAATTGAACATAATTCTGTCTCCTCAAGGATCCATTTATTTAAAAGAAAAAAAAAAGTAATCATTGGAATTTAGTGCATATAAAAAAATTTAAAACTCATGCACTCCATTCAATCAAACTTATATACACTCCATCGGCTAAAAATAAATAAAACTAATTTCAAAGCATTAAGGAGAAACTGATCACTCACTTACAGTATAAACCATCTAAAACATAATATAAGCCATCGTATTTAACAAATTTGTTATCTTCTCCGATGTGAAAATCATCTGGTGCATAACCGACAACAATTGTTCGTTATGCGTATGCTTGGTAGCATAAGCGCTAGAAGACTATAAAAAGCATATAATATAAGCTTTTGATTTGCAAAGGAAACATGTCTGAAGAAAAATAATTCACGACTTCTTAGGGTGAAGAGAGAATGGCTTGAGTAAATAGTCTGTTACAATCATCGAATCACAAACTGTTATATATAAAATACCTTTATTTACTTTTACAATAACTACCTTTAAAAGAACAACGATATTTTTTTTAATTATTGATCGATAATCTTAAATTACTAAACTGCCAATAAAATAGTTTGCCAGATCTTTAACCAGATTGACAAGCACAATCTTAATACAAATATACATTGTCATTAAGAAAATTATGACAATTCGTGCCTTTGAATAAAATTGCATTACATATGCCGATTTTATTACAGTTAAAGTTGGTACATCTCAAGTATCAACACGTAACGCCTCTGAGTCAACTTCAAGGGTTTGGATACAAGGGAGTGCATCGAAAAAACTCCCAGTCAAAACACATAGAATACAATTAGCAAAAAATTAATTGTAAATGATACATGGAATTTTCGACCTTCACTAATCTTGTATCCATCCTAGGTGAACAAGTTGAATAGATAAATTGGAGAAAGACGAAGATTCTAAAAGAAATTTAAGGCAAGCACAATACCACCGAATCTTTCAAGAGTAGAAACAACCAACTGAATAGATATTTGGTCAGAGTCTGGCTACTATACAGGACAAAAAGGCTATACTGTCGTGTAATATCAGTGATGGACCCGTCTAAGAGCTGAGAGAAAGCCATGGGATGATGATTTATCCTTGTGATCATTGACCTGGTAGAAAAATAAAACCCAATTACTCAGCAGGTCCAACTCTGTGTTGGTTTTTAAATTTAAGAATTAATTTTACCTCTTTTGCTATGTGCTGAAGAATTTCTATTATTTCAGAGAAATCTGGTCTGAGAGTCGGATCTTGTTGCCAGCAGCGCTGTAGCAGTTCAGAAAGTCTTGGGTGTGTTGTTTTTGGAATTGTAGGCCTTAGGCCCTAATAGCAATTTAAGCACATAGAATCATTATGCATAAACAAGAAATTGTTTCCGATGAAATTATTTACAAAAGAAAAATAATAAAAACCTTCTGCACAACGCCGACTGCTGCTTGTAATGGGGTCAAGCAAGAGTAGGGTAGCTGATTAACAAAAATAGTATATACAATGAGATAAGAGTGGTACAAGACTGATTATTTGAGAAAAAAAGAGAACAGAACACAATGCAGAAGACCCACTGTCTGGCATGAAAGTACTCACTTCTCCAGTTAAAAGCTCCCAGAGAGCTATTCCAAAACTGAAAACATCTGCCTTCTGGTCATATGGTTTGTGTTCAATGACCTTCAAATAAAAGTCAAATTAATAAAGAGATCTAAGGTATCATTAACAGCTGAATTCTTAAAAAAAAAAAGAAATCAGCAAACCAAAGCACATGCCCTAAATCGTAAATGCCTTATAGTCCAAGCATTAAGGCATCCACTTATGAAGATGAAAACAAGAATGGAACTGAGGAATAAATATCAAACCACTGCATACTTTGTAAGGAAATAGTCAAGAAAGAATAAAAACAAGGCAACCATTTCATGTATTTTTCTAATCTTCGTTTGAAATTTCAAAAATAAAAGAAAATTTTGAAATAAAATCCTAAGTTCAATGCCCAAATACAATAAATTTAATATCTATATGACACAATATTCACATCAACAAATAAATTCAATATCAATATGACTAATATAAGAGAATCCAAACGAGTATATTTTTTAGTAGTTTAAAATTCTCCTTCACTATGGGCAAAGACATTTCAATCATAACCAAGAGCAATAACTCAAGTGGGTCGACTTTGCCAGATTGCCAGATTCCACCTAGGATGTTTTCTTACATTCATGCTCACCTTGCCCTAACCACACAACCCAAAATAAAAATAATAAAATAACATCTTTTTCTTCCCTGCCCACCACCATATTTCTCACTTTTCAAGCAGGCAGAACATAAATGCCTAGCAACAACAAATAAATACTGATACTGAATTGGTATTTCACCATGATCAATGATGTCATAAAAAAATCAAACAGAAAGTACCATGAAATCCAAGAAAATTCATACCTCAGGAGCCATCCAACGGTATGTTCCAGTTTCAGCTGTCATCACACCAGACTGAGTTTGCACTCTAGCAACCCCAAAATCAGCAACCTTTACCACCTGTTGAAGAACAACATGCTATTTTAGTGATGTTTTCATCTCAGGTCTGTGTTCACAACTCATATGTTACTGTATTCTAACAAGAGCCCAGCATCACAAAGTTACCCATCTTAAACTTAATCTACAAATAATAGACTATGGTGATTATTGTGAGTCAAGATGACAAACAATTTTCATTCATTGATAAATATAGGACCAAATACTAGTATGAAGAAGAAAGGGGACAGATACCCACAAGGCTAGTAGCCTTTTAGATTCAAGCATTTGACTCCTCCAAGTGATGGGTTAAAGTGCAGTTATATTTGTTCATTTGGAAAACGTTGATTGAGATATGTGCATGTATTTTATCACAATTTCAACCATTGATTTTTTAATCAATGATTATAGCTGTTCTTTATTCAGTAAAGCGTACTCCAATACGTAAACAAATCTCTTTTTGTTTTGTCACAACACAAAAGATTAGTATGATGATATTTGGTAATAGAGAACATAAAAGTACAGAAATTATATTACAAAACCAAAATATTATGCAGAGAACATAGAAACATGGACCATAATAACACTGAAAATGCAACAGACAGTATCAATGCGTGCATTCAATATTCATGGAATCCTCTTACTTCATTTTCATCCATCAGAAGATTGGCAGTCTTGAGGTCCCTGTGAATTATATTATTTTGGTGCAAATAGTTCATTCCCTTGGAAACATCAATTGCTACTTTTAGCAAAGATGGAAGCTTAAATACACCTCTTTGTTTGTGCAGAAAGTCATATAAGCTTCCCCTAGACATAAACTCTGATAAAGTCATAAACATGAGCACATAAGCATTAAAATTGCATTACCAGTGGACTGAAAAAGGCACCCAAACCATCTTACAATTCCTAGATAAAGCATACATAGGTAAGCACAGATATTATACCAATTCTAAAACTAGATAAAGTAAAAAATAAAGCAGCAATATGAATATGAAAGGAAGGCATGTGCACAATGCTTCCAGCATTAAGGGATGTGGGGAGGGTCGAAATGTATGCAGCCTCTGCCATAAGCAGAGAGGTTGTTTCCACAACTAAAATTGATGATCACCACAAAGCAGTAACATTATCATTAAACCAAAGCACACCCTCTAAACAAACAAACTTCTTGAAATAGAATCATGCAACATCATAAATTCTCAGGATTCTTTCCTATTTACCCGTAACAATACAAAGATTCGGGGGCCTGGTACATGCGCCGATGAACTGAACAACATTCTTGTGTCGAATCTTCCTGCAACCAAGATATATCGTAGTTAGTAAAGGAAAAATGATTACTCGGGACTACAAAGATACCACACACCAACCACTAATACTCACTTCCTAGGATAAAAAGACAGATTCACAAACAAGTGAAGTTGTCAGGATTAAAATATTATTAGATGTTTTCAGAAGCATTTGATGTAGTGAATATCTGAAATTGAGATATTATTTTTAGTTAATATAATTCTTTCCAGAATGGTCTAAGTCAGACAAATAAGGAAGTTAATGCCATAACTGTAATTCAGTCAAAGTTCATGAACTTTTGATACATGCATTTTGACAGTCTATCTATGATGCCAATTTCATGGAATTGAAATCATGTAACAGAAATGTTAGTACTTTAAGAAACAAAATAAATTACAGCATGCTTCACTTTAATCAAACAGCACTATTGGTAGCACAACTTTACATCTGTGCATGTGAATCAAGCTACCCGGGGTTGTTGATTTTGAAACTGAAATAAAAATAAGACATTAAAGATCTAGCCATACGTATAATGCCGGAACAGTTCATATTTTACAGGAATAGTATTAAAGGCATGATCCTAAATAGAAAATAAGAAACTAATAGCATAATATATCAAAGAACATTGATTCCTCCATCACTTCCATTCCTCTGTTGTAGTTAGGTTGTGCAACAAAATGAATATAAACAAGCAAGTGGAAGCTACAGCACAAGGCAGGAAAGCATGAGAAATAAATATCTCAGTAATGGTAAATATAATCTCCACGACTACAATCAATCATGCAAACAAACCTCATGATATAAACTTCTTGTGCAAACTCCTTCAGCATATCTGTACTTATGCGCTCAGGCTTGAGAACTTTGATAGCAACATCTTGACTGCAATATGTACCTCTGTACCTAAGGAATATCAAAGAAATGCAGAGAGAAACCTCAGCTACAAGGATTAGTTGAGTTCAAATATAATCAAGCAAAAATAACTTACAAGTCACCAAATGACCCAGAGCCAACTTTGTTTTCATATTTCAGCTGGTTGGTATCAAGTTCCCAGACATCAGCTCCATCCGTTGGTATTTGAATGCAGTGAGGGGATTGCTCTATCCTTGGCTGGTAATGATCATTGGCAGCACAATGTATGCCCTGATTTGACATATTCTGCTCCTGCAAATCAAAGAAAGTTTATATCATTAAGTATTTAACAAAAGGAGAAATGAATTACAGTTGTCTATATGAAGTGCATGTATGTAAAGAACAAATTATTTTAACAGACGTTCCCATTACTCAAATGTAGTTCAAACTTCAAATTAATGTCAATCCTTTCTAATAAAATTCAAACAATAATAATCTCATCTTCCCTGCTTAATCATGAACATGTCATTTTATCAAAAGTTCATGGCAACTATAAAAAATTAAGATATTTCCAAAAATATATAGCACCCAGTATTTTGAAATTGTCATGAGCTCTCAATCCCAAATATTAAGGTGTTAAGTGAAAACTCGTGAATGGTTGTTATATTACATCTCTAACAGAAAAAATAAAAAAGGAGAATATACCTTAACCTTGTAAATTTCCTTTTCTAACACACCTTTCAGCTCCTCAGTTTCCTAATGGCCAAAACATATATACAATAGATTCAATAAGTTTGGATATAGAAAACATAATTGAAAAAGCAAATAATTAAATATTAGATAAAAATAGAGAATTCATGGACATGTAAGAACTGCAAGTAAAACAATCAATGTATAGAAAGGTAAGAGAGGCAAAATCCTGATAAATTACATGACGGCTCAGCTCTCTTGCAAGGAGCCGTTACATTAGTAAACAAAAAGAAGTGAAAAAGAGAAAAGCTTGCAGATAAAAAGACAACTCAACAAAATGTTATTCCTCAATTTGGATGTACACAAAAGGAGTCCCCAAATCTTCCTTTAAAATTTTATTGCTATAACAATTCCATTATGTTGTGGAAGTCAACTGCATGATCATTAAGGAAGCTTGTGCAGAATGTGCCTATATTAGTTTTGAAATAAATTTAATTAGAACTTGAAACAGGAAGTCTCAAATTTTGTACAAGAGACACAGCTACTAAGACTTTTTAACCAGCCAATGCATTGCGAACACATGGATGACATTAACAGAAGAAATATCATATAAATAGTTATCTATGATTAAAAAAACTGTGGGGCGAGTCTTTCACAAGAGTTAAAACAAGAAACTGTAATTTATACAGCATGTCTAGGTATATTTGTACTGATACTCTAGGCCATCTTATACATCATTTTGACATAGCACCTCTACTAGGTATGTACCTGTTAGCAAGTGAAACTCAGTGAATGTTTGAGGTATAAGTATCTTTTTCTATGTTGATTTTATCAAGAACAATTGAAACAGAGATTTAAAATGGGCCACAACGCACCAGAAGATCCAAAAAATAATGGCAGCAATAATATTCCTTATAATTGAACCATGCTCCATTTTTATCTATCGGTCAAAGATGAAATGAAATCCTCCTTCCCTGTTCTACTTAACAGGTGCCTTGTAATTTGGCTCCAACACCAACAGCAGCAATCATGCTTTGGCTATTATTAGGAGGGACATCAGGTAGCAGCATACCTCTCCTGACCAACCCTCTTTCTCCCTCTCTTCATGTTTCTCTTTTTAATAGAGGAAGAGAAATTTTCTTCATTAGCTATGATTTAAAATAATTCTTCATCCTCCAAAATTGTTTAAATTGGAAAGTTTCACATTTTGTTGGCTGAAGATATCGTTTGCATAAACTGTTTGTTAATAAAGGAAAAAAATTAATGACATATACTCAATAACATACCCCACAATGTTCTTAATTTGTCAAAAACCACCATATTTATTATCAGTTTATATCTGTAAAACAAGTTTGTTAGAAATGTCACAGACAACAGATGTAATAACACATTATCTACTGAAATGAAAAGGTAAACATAACACAAAGAGACGAAAAGTTAAAGGTATTATATATCCTTTTACAAAATCAAAAGTGCAAATACTCATGGCAAGATGCTGACCAAGACATGCATAATGTAATACTCATGGCAAGATGATGATCAAGAGATGCATAAAATCTTTCTATTTCCCAAAATACTTGCTAGTAGTTTTATGGGATCATTATTCGGCTACTTTCATCCTACCTCATTGGGCCATCCCTCAACAACAAAGACATCCAGAGAAAATCCATCAGTAGTGGAGAATGCATGAGCTTCTTGAATATTCAGTCCCATCTCACCAAGTATTGATGTTAACTGAAACGCAAGTAAAGGTTGACAGACAGCCATGATATTAAATACATTTGTTATATTCTATCTTACAAATGAAGAACTTAATTTTCATCCACTCTTCATGTGAAAAAAATTACATTGACATCCAATAACCCTGTTAAATCGTGCAATGAATTTGACACCTCACGCAAGCGTTACCACTGTCAAATTCATCTAATGATGTGATAAATCATATCATTAGATGTCAATGAAAAACTTTTTACATTGATAATTAAACTTGCTTAAGAACTCCAAAGATTTGTAAGAGAAAATGTTAAAGAGATGACAATTGAAAAGATTATGATGTGCGGAATGATTTTCTTAGCTTTTTACAGTTGTACCTTCATAAATTCTCAATCTAAACTGCGTGAAAAAAGAATATTTGGGCAAAGTTAAAACTTGTAGTACTTTATGATGAAAACTCTTAACATATAATTTTAGTTTGACAGCAATTGGCAGACCATTTGCCCATAATCAATACAAAAGAAACTACAGTCATAACTATCTCCTGCATAGAATTACGTTGCAATAAGTTCCCTAACCCAATTGACGGCCCAGAAATGCAAGACACATTCCTTGCTATCATGTCAAAAGCTGAATAATACAGTAGAAAAGAAAACATAACAAGGATTGTATGAAATAAAATAACAGAGTAATTTTAAAGAACCGTTTACAAAAGCATAAAAACACTTTTAAAATAAAGTCAGAATTAACCACCTGACTAAGGAGTTTAGGCTTGTCAACTGTTGAAAAGGTAATCTCGTGCATGGGCCTAAAATTAGTAAGTAAAAGATTAGTTCTAGTTAAACTTTAAAACATTAGTACATTTATTAACTGCTATAACCTAATGGAAACAACATGCTATCCCTAGAGAAACTCAATATGGAGAGTGTGTAATCGAGAGTGTTGGCATTCACAACCTTGGCAATACCCTAAACAACACATACCTAATGACTGATTCTACAATTTATTCTTTCTGTACATACGTCAGTGCTTATCACGTATTCATGAAAAGATGAAAATGCATGATACGAAAGTTAAATATTCTGCAACATCTCTCTCTCTAAAAAGTTGGACAAAAATAATAAACCAAGAGACTTGCACTTCGAAAATATTATCTTCAAAGTGTGAGATTTTACCTTAGCCTATATATCAAACTTATCATATAATACATGTTTCTACTTTATCAACATAAGACAAATTTTAGCGATACTAACTAAAGCTGAAGTGAGCAATCCATTACCTGTGAAAATATGGTGTTACACTCATAGCACTTCCCCCATCTTCAATGTTATTTTTGGTTGTTTGAAGAGCAAGAGCTTCAAGATTAGAGGATGAACCAAATGTGGGTGGTGGATGAATTCTGTTTTGCCCAAGAGAGAGACAAAGAAATGACAATAAAAAAATAAATAATTGGCACAAACGAAAACATAAAAACAAGTGCATAGATAATAAGAAAGGACTGCACTTATTGAGCAACAGCAGGGATGGAAATAAAACCGATAACAAAATCACACAACCCGTACCCCTGCTTTAAAGAATAGTTAAGAGAACTCTGTGCATCCTCTATTTCAGAAGGATCTGAATGTGTGGAATCAGTATAATTTGCACCACCAAAAGGATATACCTGCATTAAGGACGAAACTGTTATAAACTAATTTGTATGTAGGACGTCTCTGTACTTGGATTCAAAGCTCATAAAGTAAATGATATAACATAGTTCCAAATTTGCTACCAGCTAACAATGCAGTCAAGGAACATACAATTCCATGATGTATCCTCCACAACGTTTAAAAAACTGAATTCTCCGTTAGATGAGAAAACATCTAGCCTTAGTAAAAACTAGTGAAAATACAGAGTAAAGAACTTCAATAGCCTTTATGAAATGTGTTTTAATTACCTGTACTAACCGAACTTGAAATGCAGGTCGAGATGCGGGATCCTCCGCCAACTTGAGCAATCTTTTATGAGCCAAAACATCTTCTGCCCTCTCAACATTTACATCCAACGCGTACCTATGTAGTAGCAATCAGAGTGACCAACCAGGAGACTCGGACAAAAACCACTCTGGCAAATCCACTTACAAAAGTAAAGTAAAAAAAAAAAAGGCAAAAAAAAATCACTCAGCTATCTTCTTCTTTCTTCATTTTGTTTTTCTCAAATCTCATCAGAAATCAAAATAACACGAAAAACACTCGAATTGCATGAATCAGTTAAAAAAACACAAGCAATCAGGAATATGCAAAATCACTGGCCACAAATTCCCCTACCAATCATTTTCACCGCTTTACAAAAGAAAAAAAAATCAAATATAGAGGAGAACGTGAGAACAGAAGTCAATTAGCTAGTTAGTTAATTAATAAGGAAACAGCGTGAAAGACCTAGCAGGAAGTCGATTGAAGTGTAGCCATAGCTGATCATCGAAGCCGGGAACGTGCGCCTCCTCGCAATCGGAATCCTGAATCCGCCGCAACACCTCATTGTACACCTCCAGTTTCTGGCGGTGGTGTCGAGGGTGGTTAGCATGCGACAACTGCACCGCTCTGCTCCCGCAGCTCTCAATGTCATGCTCGATCACCATGAACACACGCGATCAACACCACACACAAACACTCAACAACAAGAACAAGAATAAGAAGAAGAAGAAGAAGAAGAATAACCGAGAGAGAGAGAGAGAGAGAGAGAGAAAGGGGATCGTGAATCGAAGAAGAAGCGGAGAAGGAAAACGCGAGAAAGGGAAGGGAAGGGGAAAGACGATGGAGATTCAGTTGACGGAAAACTCTTTTTGAGTCTCTTTTATTTTAATCTTGTTGGGTTCTCTTTCCAGGTACTAATGAGTGTTTTTGCTTCGGCGCTGAGTGTTTGTTCCCAGCTATCCACGTCAGAGTGGGCCCCGCATTCCGCCCAAAGTGGGCACACACAGCAAATTGAAACTTTGCTCATTGGATAATTAAATATTTCTTTCCCGCATCTCCTCTCCGAATAAATCAAGATGCTTTTTTTTCTCTTTTATTGTGGACTAAATAAAATAATAATAAACACAATCAAATTTATAAAATGGGGTGAAAAATAAGTAAATTAAAAAATAAAATAATGGGCCCACAGGGACTCTGTCTATGGTTTATTCGGGAATATGGGCTTTTTTTGTAATCCTTAATCCTTATCCTCTCGGATTAAAAATTCTGGGCCTACCAAACCATAGAAGCTTCTTTTTTTTATTGCACTACTATTAGCTTAGGGTCGTTGAGAGAGCACGATCTGTATAATGGGAAGAATAAAAGCAAACAAAATTAAATAACAAGAGGTTAGGAATCTGATGTAATGTACCTTTCTCGGAGGGATTTTTCTTTTAATTTAAGTGTTTTTTATCTGGATAATTTTCTTTAAAAAAACATAAATCATAAATTTATTAAAATAATCAAATATATACCAAGAAGTTACTATATATTCCTGAAAAATAAAATCGGAAAGGATGTTTTTGGAATGAAATCGAGAAGGTGACAATTAGCAATGCTTTTTATAGGTAAACTAATTAATAAACATTTTTAGTAATATTAGAGTTTAGCACTTCTGGAAAAAAAGTTAAAAAATTTAAATAATTGAAGATAATGTTTTGCTTATGTACATTACCTTATATGTTTTCCAACCACCACAACTTTCTTATGTTGTTAGGGTTATTACATCTGAAATATTTTCTATTTTAGACCTTAAACTAACCTTTATTATAACTTTACAGTGAGATTAAACTTCATAGCACACTAACAAAATGCTCCCTGAAGAATAAAATATATCTGTAAAAGACATTGTCAAATCACATAATTCACCTGTCTAAGAATAACTGCTGATATAAAAAAATCTAAGAATAACTTTTCGAAGCTTTGAAATGAACATACTTTACATTCATTCCTTGATCAGAAAAAACACTTCAAAGAAAACTTCTTTTCTTACCATGCTTCTTCTAGAAGGAAAGTCCACTTCCGAAATGAATTATTATTTGGGTTAAAAAAAAATTTTCATTAAGTGAATTTTGGAATCAATTTTTTTTCTAAATTTTATATTAATTTAGTCATTTATCTTTAGAAATGTGTAGATTTAGTCTTTCTTATCGAATTTTGACAAATTTATTTAATATTTTAAACACATCTTATGATAATATTTGAGTTAACATTAAAGTGAAAATGTGTTAAATGGTATAAACAATTCAAATACTATCATGAAATGGGCTTGAAACGTCAGATAAATTTAACAAAATTTGATTAAAAGGACTAAATTCACGCATTTTTAGAGATGAATGACTAAATTGGTCGAAAGTTTTGAGAATGGACTAATTCTAAATTTCACTAACTTGAGAGACTAAAAACATATTTAACCCTTATTATTTTACTATTCTTTTTTTTATATATATATAATTATTTTACTTTTATACGACTTTCAAATGGTTGTTAAACAAGTTTTTTACTTGCAGCAACATTTCATTTGTATTGAGCGATGGCTGATAATTTGTATTTAATTGAAAAAGGACAGAAAATTAGGTTTGAAACATTTGTAGCTATCATCATTGTTATGCATGGGGCATGTTTGGTGCAGTAGAAGAATATTGAAAATTTTGTTGGTGAGAATTTGAGTGTATATAGAGAGAGGGTAGGTTTGACATGGTCAAAAATGACTCTACACACATGGTAGGAGCCAAATTCAGGTGTAGAAATGGGGAAAAAACATTGAAAATAAAAGTCAGCTCTGTCTGCATGCATGCATGCTGAGCAAATTACAGGGTTGGCAACAATAGTTTTTAACTGAAAAACTATGAAGCCATCAAAGGTGGAACAAAAAATAATGCAGATGGGGAGGGAGGGGAAGGTCAGAATATCTCTACACAATAGAATTGAAACGAAATTTTGATAATCGATTAAAATTTATAATTCTGAACCAGTTTTTTATTATAATTGTACTGAAATCAAAATTTTAAAAAATGGTTAGAAATTAGTTTAAGTTTCAAGCATTTCATAAGCACCGGCTCAAAAGTAAACCGAATAAGGTTTCCAACAAAATAAAGCTTAAAAAAAATAGTATTATTATTTATTTTTTAAATTAATTATAAAATTATGTTTAAGAAAAAATATAGTAATAATATTGAATTATAATTTTGTTTATAAATAAGATAATTATTAGTCATTTTTATTCTTTTATAATTAATTATGATTATGTTTTATATTTATATCTCTTTGTGACTTCTCTCATATCTCATTACTTTATTCTATTATATAGTCCTTTGTTGAGGGTATTGACATATTACATTTATTGAATCTCATATTGTCTATGTCTACCAATATTTATCCTCATTTATGGTTAGTAGGTTTTTATAATTAATTATGATTACGTTTTATACTTATATCTCTTTGTGACTTCTCTCATATCTCATTACTTTCTTCTATTCTATAGTCCTTTTGTTGAAGGTGTTAACATATTACATTTATTGAATCTCATATTGTCTATGTCTACCAATATTTATCCTTATACAGTACACCCATTTTCTTGGGATTGTAGTTCAATTCTATGATTTTTATTTTGCTTGTTGAATTTACATTAGGATTCAAATTACTCAATTTTGTTTTTTGGTATTTTTAATTTTACGAATTTTGAGAGTTTTTCTGTATATATCTTAATGAGGAGCTGAAAATTTCTACACAACTATTAATTAACGTCTTTCAATTAATATCTTAATGATGAGATACAATAATATTAACGTCTTTCAATTGGTTAACAGAAAAAGATAAAAGGGACACAACTTAAAAATATAAAAATTGAGTGTTAAATAGATCAAAATATTTATTAAGGACTTAATGAGAAAAACTTGAATTTAACATAAAATGCTTAAAACTTAATTAAATATATTTTAAAATAGTTTTTGTTAAAATTCTATTGAGTATTAAAAGAAAAATACACTTTTTAATTAATTTTTTCATTTATTTTTTCAAGTGATATAACTATTACATGTCATTCTATCATCTTATTTATTTGTATTCACAAATTAAAGAAAGTAATCACATCAATTAATTAAAAAATAAAAAAGTAAAAACTTAATTAAAAAATATATAACTTTTAAATATTTATCTAATAAAAAAAAGTAATAAAATTTAAAAAACACTTAAATTTATAAAAAATCTAAGAATTAATTAAGTATATTATTATCTATATTTTAAAGTGCGTTCACTTCGTGTTTTCGTTTGACCCCATTTTATTAATCTGCCACCAACAAACATTTTTCAGAGTTATTTATTCGCTAATTATCCTCACACTTATCACATTGCAAATGTATTAATATAAACTTAAGATTTTCTCTCTTGTCACGATAACAATAAGTACATACATACTATTTAAACCCAATAATAGGTATTATGGGAGTTTTATATTTAAACCCAATAAGTGCATGCATACTATTTACACCCAATAGGTACTATAAAAATAAATTATTTTTCTACAATATGTGGTTCAAAAAGAAAAGATAACGTGATCGTGATCTTTCATTTTTTTATCATTTTCGTGACTGTGATCTTATCGCAAAGGTCCTTCAGCAATATCCTTCTACTACAATATTGGAGCAGAAACTTTATTAATTGAAAGGCATGTATCATGTGAATGTCCATTTGGATCCTAGTCTCACCAACCAACAATTTCAACACCAACAACTAATGTCCACTACTAGGATCACCCCTCATTTTTTTAATATATATTATTATAGAAAATCTTTTCATATATGGCCTTATTATAATTATTAATATATGATTTGATCTCTTCAATAGTAATTTTTTTTGTTTAATTTTTTTTATTGGTGGGATTTTTTTACATATAATTTAGAACAAGTACAAAAATTGTGTTGGGTTCAATTGGGCCTACACCTCTGGTCCACATCAAACTATGGAGGTACAAAAAGAAGAATGAAGTCGATGAAGAAACAACTTAGACCCAGAACTATAGTCTTGTTCTGATTAACACCAAGAAAGTTGATAAACTGACCATTACTATCTACATAACGCAATTCAATAATTTAACAATTCAATCATTCAATAATTCCAATTTATCTAAATCCTAAATATTATGACATTTTATAATATATAATTTATAACTCTTAAAACAGTTAAGAACGATTAATATCTAATTAGGATTAGTTTTAGCTATTACAAATATCCATTAATTTACATGTATAATTTGAATTCTTTTTAATTGTTTCAATTACATCTACCGGGTTAGTCAATTTATATTAAAAACTTTGACAAACACCTTGCATTTTCCGTATATGGCATTGTCCATCATCTTAACTTAAAAGAAAAAACTAAAAAAGAAATTAATAATCTGCATAGACTCTGCAACTATACTAAAATCAATGAAGCACGGTTCTTCTTTCACCTCATAAAAGTTTTCACACACTTTTTTTATGATAAACAATCTAAAATCCAAACTTACTGTGCATTTAATTTTAGAATTTCATTTATATTTCTCGAACATCAAAATATATTTATATCATTGATATTTGAATTGATTTATAGAATATAATTAAACAATATATATTCTACCTAAAATATAAAAACATAATATAAAATAATTAATGAATAATATTGCAAAGATAACACGAATCACACCAAAGAAAAAATAACATTATTATATTCAGAAAAAATAAAAAATTAATACAAATAAAATTTCATGAAAAAAAAAATAGAAATAACAGTTATTGTAACAACTACCAAAGATAATAATACAAAGTAAAAGTAAATACAATTTAAAAAAAATACATATTGAGTTTATTATAGAATATAAATATATACTTTTTTTACCAAAAAATTATTTTAAAATATAAAAAGTACAGTGTAAATCAGTTACAAATAATATCCATCCGATCTCAAAACAATTATCCTGTACACAAATGTTCATTCTCAAATATAAAATACAATACACTTTAATCATGAATAGTGAAATGTTATAAAGATATTCAGAAACAACTTGTATTATTCTATAACACCGTTATAATATTAGCTAAAAAAAGTTCTGCGGATAAAGTAATTCTCTTTCAATAAAATTTATGTGATTTTTTGTTTTTTTCATTATAGGTGTACAGTTGAAAGAAAATACACAACACAGTGAAATATTTGTTAAAATACACCCGTACGTGTATATATATAGATTAGTCCCACCTTTTTCTCTTTTATAAAAGAAAAAATATCACTATTTATGATACATAAATGTAACATCGTAATATGAGTAAAAAAATTACATTTATGTTAAACCCTCCATTGCTAACATCATAAATTGAATTTTAAATGAAAAAATAAATTAATGCATTAAATGTTTTAGAAACATTGAGAAGTGAAATAAGTTATATTGTAGCTTTTAATATAATATTAATTACTTTTATCCATTTATACTTTCAATAAAATGAGATAATAAATAACAAAAATTAACACAAAAACATTTAATGTTTTAAAAGCATAAACGTCGAAAAGTGAAATAAATATGTTAGCTTTTAATGTAATATTAATTACTTTTATCTATTTATACTTTCAATAAAATGATACAATAAATAACAAAAATTAAACACAGAAATATTTAATGTTTTAAAAACATAAACGTCGAGAAGTGAAATAACTATGTTATCTTTTAATATAATATTAATTACTTTCAATAAAACAAATAATAAACAACCAAAATTATAAAAATTTTAATAAGGATAACATTAATTAAAATAAAAAACTCTTTTGTCCATTCATCAGTTTGTTTTTAGCTTCTATAAAATAAATCTAGATTGACATATAATAGTTGAAATGTAATAAAAATAAATTTTTTAAACCAGTTTGATGTGGAGTTGCGTCAATATAATGAGAGGATCACAGTATCCAACAACAACAAATTTATAAAAATCTGAAGAAAAAAAAAGCCTTTTGAAGCTGGTTACGGTTAAGAACCAGGAATGAAAAAATAAGAAAAACAGTACAATACAAAACACAGAAAACAAAAAAAAATACAAATGACAAAAAGTTACTCCCTCCGTAACAATACATTATCGTAACAATACATTATCGTAAACAAAATGTAAAATTAGCAAAAGAAATGGTAGTGATCATTTAAACAAATACTTTTCCACTATAAAATGAATTTTTCTCTGTCTATTAAGCCAACATTGATATGTAGCGGATTCACATGTAACAAACAAAGAATTGAAAGCAGCGAAAGGGAGTTAACTACCTCCGTATTTGTGTTTGACCTTGTACCAGACAAGAAAAGATGAAATAGCATTGAGATATTGGCACGGCTCAATCAAAACCTCAAAATAAAAAAAAAAATTTAAGGTTTGAATGAGCCGAGACAATAGCACAATAGCTACATCATAGAAAAGTAATTATGTTTGTTCGATGAAATCGTTCGATCGAAGGAGGGTTTTATAGTAGAATGTGTGGGGAGAGTGTTTAAGAGACTCTGAAAATGGCATTTAAAGGCCCCGACTACCAAAGCAAAAAGCAGCGACAGAGCATTAAAACGCCTTACCGTTGTTTTCCATTTCTTAACCCAAAACATAACGCTTTTAATGTTGTTTCACAACCGTTGTTTTCAACTTCAGATTGAATTCTTGATTTTATCCGAACTTTTTTCTTCCACCGTCTCAACTGTTTTGTCAGAACCTAAGCATTTTTTTCTTTCTATCTACCTTTCTTCCCTTTAAAAAAACTAATATTTATACTGAAAACAATAATTTTATTTAATTTCTTTATTATCTAGACCCTAATGCTTATCCAGATAGTTTTTTATTTATTTTTTTCTCTAAAATAACCTCCAATCCAACTTTTATTTAATTTATCTATAACAATTAATAGTAAGATTAGATTTATTAACTAATTTTTATACAATTTTCTTTTTCTTTTTCTTTTTTTTATCTTTATCTTCTTAATAAATTTTTAGTTCCTATTGTTATGTAATTGTTAATAAAAATTAAAATATTTAATAACTAATTTGTATTTTATTTAAAAATTACGTGTTTTTTATCATATAATTATAACATTATAAAAAATAACTACAGATAACTGTATAGTTACATATACAATTTTGTACAATTTTAATGTAAATTTTGATAACATAAACGGTTTTATTTTTATAATTATTCTTTTATTATAATCTTTTTACCGTAAAAAATAAGTAATATTTATAGTTTATCTCAAAATAGTTAATATTTAATTTCTGATATACTAGTATTAATATTTTTTTCAATATAAATTTTTTGTTCTTTCACTTTCAATGCAAATTGGAATTAGCATTCTCTCTTCAAAATCTTGGTCAAATTTAGTGACTCGACTTTAGAAATGTGTAAATTTAGTTTTTCTCAACAAAATTTTTCTTTTAACAAAATTTTACTAAGTTTATTTGATATTTCAAACGCAGTTCTCGATCGACTACCATTAAAGCAGAAATGTATCAAATGGTGTAAACAACTCAAATGTATCATGAAACACATTTAAAATATTAAATAAACTTGACAAGGATTGGTTAAAAAGATAAATCCACACATTTTTAAAATTGAGACACTAAATTGAGTCAAAATTTTGAAAATAAAATAATTTTAATTTTTACTAAATTTTAAAAGACTAAAACATGTTTAACTTTTTAAATTATTTTAAAGTCAAAATTCATTTTATTCAAACAAAAAATTTATGATATTGATGAGAATATTTGAGTGACGAAGAAGAACACTCTTTTATGATATATATATATATATATATATATATATATATATATATATATATATATATAT
>Ga0099822_1000009_pt1 | contig 75285 bp, 30 predicted proteins | sample CowpeawhiteBW_FD_76839 | JGI IMG/M metagenome (GOLD analysis project Ga0099822, IMG submission 76839) | Root nodule microbial communities of legume samples collected from California USA - Cow pea white BW | ecosystem: Host-associated > Plants > Roots > Nodule | place: USA: California | collected... | reverse complement strand
GACTATGAGCGGGATAGGCTCATAGGGTTGGACCACGAATGAGTTAGTTTCGTGGGAGCACAGGGAAGTCCCAAGACCTAGTTCATGCATATGACTCATGAAGGACTATGAGGTCATGGTTGGATGATTTGGAAATTATGAATTTAGTTATGTTAGTTTGGGCTGGGAAACATATTTATATTCATGTTTTGTTTATATATGTTGTGCATAGCTCACCCTTTCTGTGTGTGTGTGACGATGATCGGATAACTTGTTATCCGAGAGCAGATGATGTGACAGGTGGGCCAGGAGATGCTTAGACTCGGAGCGAGGGCTAGCATGGGATATTTTGTAGATACATATGTTATATGTTTATTATTTTATTTTTGAGAATATTATGTAAACCTGGCAAGAGCCATTGACTTTTATTTCAGTTTTATGAATTATGGACTCCTGGTTTTATGGCTTTATGTATGAAAGTTTTACATTTCCCTTGTTTTTGGGAAATAGTTTTTATTAAATGCGACACTTATTGTATTTTCGAATTTTATTTATTAAATATCAGTAATATTCCTTAGGGATGTTACATAAAACACATACATTGAGCTTAGAATTTAGGTAATTCAACTCTTCTTATTGATTAGAAGGATGCAATAAATGTGTGTGTGTCATGAAGGGATTGGTGAGCTGAGAATATGAATAAAGGAATAAAGTTGGGGTATGTTGAAAGCATACCCAAAAATACAAAGGAAAATGGAAAACTGCAGACAAATGGAAGTTGAATTGGGACACTCCAAAGCTAAAATGATAAAGCAGACCAAGTAATTAGAGGTGTACCCAAAAGGAATGAAAAGAAAAAGAAATTGGGCTACAACAAAGAAAAAAAAACAAAAGAAAAAGATTATTGGAATAAGTTAGACTCATGGCACTTGCACATTGTTGTTTTCATTTTTAATAGTGAGTCTTGCTTGTCTTGTAAAACAAAGTTCTTTTATAGCCCAACCACATTACAAGCCCAAAAGACCTTACAAGCCCAAAAGACCTTAGTGATCTTTGCCAATCATGTGTACATGGCTGCTAGGAATGAAAATATAAAGTCAAGTGGACAATTGCAAAAGATGTTAAGAGAGCATACACTTTGAACACTTGAAAGGATGCAATTCTGCACTTAAACATAAAATCATTTGAGAGAGCCTGTGTTTGATCTTTAGCTATGATAACTGAACTACATTGTGTCTTAATTGATTACATTGGTTCCAATTCAAGTACTTGATTGCATTTCTCTTAGCTTTTTTTTATAAATGTGAATTATAAATTCCTAAACCAACCACAATCAAATCTTTTGAAGCCATTATGTGGAACTATTTCAATCTTTGCTTAGGGACAAGCAAAGAGCTAAAGTTGGGGCATGTTGATAAGTGTCTAGTATTAGTTAATTTACATAACATTTAGACGCTTATCTTGCATTAAATCGATGTAAAAATCATCAAAATGGCCATAATTGCATATAGATACAAAATGTGATGATGAGAAATCATAAAAAGTGAAATTTAATACATTTGTGTTGTTTTTGCAGGTAAAATGAAGGAAATTACAAAGTTGGTATTAAGCCCCAAAAGTTGCAACTCAAGCCAGAAAGATGAACTAAGAAAAGTAAAATTTAAGTTTGCGGTTGAGCGGTGAATTTGGTGCTAAGCCACAATTTAAGAAACATTCATTGCATGGAAACATCAAGCTCTAGGTTTGAAGCTGAGCGTCAAAGGAAAACCTTTATGGGAGGGAAACCTCCATTGTTGACCTCCAAAGTTGATTGCCCAAGCTTGGGAAGAAATCAACTCATGAAGGAAACCTCCATGGCTAAACTTCAAAGATGGAAGCTAGAGCAACACTCAAATCTCTATAAATACAAGGCATGTCCCTTAGATTAATATGTTGATTTTGTACATTAGTTTTAGAGAGAGAAACTCCCTAGATAGCTTTAGTTCTTGTTGTATATTCTTATAAAGTTATGGAAGGAGGAAAGCTACTCCAAGTTATTATTGTATTCATCATCATGAGCAGCTAAATCCTCCATAATTGGGATTGAATGTAACTTCTAATCTCTCTCTGTACTACACTTGATTATATATGTATTGTGTTCTTGTTCTTGATCATCATACCTCATCAACACAAGATGTAGAGATATTTGGTCTAGTGTTCCAATCAAGTCTCATAATCCTTAACATATACCATATATGGATATGCATGTTTAGTTGGTTTAAAGAATCTTGTTCTCAAAACAATATTAACTTTTTATAAACTTATTGTAATTTGAAATAATATTGATTTCTTATGTATATTTGACTTAAATTTCACTTATACCGGGAAGAGACTCATCACATTACTATTATGTTCATAATAACTCTTTATAACACCATCAATATTAATTTTAATCTAATTGACCTCTACATCTCCAAATAAAATGTCTAACCAATACCTCCTTTATTGATCTAATTTGTATATAATTAAATTATCATTAAGTATTTATTTAACTTAGTCACATTCTAAGGTCAAACAAACTTAGGTTTTTTTAATAACACTTTTACTTAACTCATCATCATCAATCTATATATATTTATAATATGTTATTGTTTTAGTTGTTATGATTCGATCTTCTCTTTAGTTAGCACAACAGAATCTTCAAATTCTAGTTCTTTAAGTTTTTTTTTTTTTATTACGCGCTAAGTAGTATTAATATATTATTATAGTGAAATGATGCGAATTTCTTGAGTAAAATATAAAATATATTATACAATGAGGTGCTCATTTTCAATGGAAGTTATTATATATTCTAAAATGATTATGATATGAATAAGCTCATGACCCATTTTCTCGAGTTACATTACACAACGTAATTAAACATCATCGTAAATTCTTCTAAATTATAAATTTTAATTATAAATAATGTAATGTATAATGTAAATACTAATCACAATTAAAAAAAAAATCTATAAGAGCAACCAATAAATTTTCAAATAGACAGTAATTGTTTTCTTTCATGATATTTTGGAAATATTTTATGACATATATAAATTTTATGACCATACAAACAAAGCAATAAATGAAAACATGCATCAATATTAATTATGCATATTGGAGAAAATAAGAGATATTGATTAAAATATATTACTTGTTCAGTCCTGCATATAGGTGATCAATATTAATTGTGCAGATTATGAATTAAATGTCATAAAACATAAAATATATAATTAATTCCATGACTTTTTTACCTTATACAGATGTCATAAATCTACGGGGTTTATGTGATAAATTCTCTTTGTACTAGATAAAGCAAAGATATGATTGGTCCAAAGAGAAAAATGAAAAATGAGAAAAAAAATAGAAAAATTGAAGGAAAAAAATTAAATAGATTTCCTAATTTTTTTTTTCCATATTTTTATAAACCAAACTAAGAAAAAAAAAGTGTTTTCCTTCTTATCAGAATATGGATAGATGTTTTTGTTTCTCAAATAAAAAATATTTTTTGGACAAATTAACAAATTTATTAAATAATCTTTTTTATAGAAATTATAAAAGTAAAGTAATAAAATTTTAGAATTGTTTTTACTAAAAAATAATTGTTTGTCAACCCGAATAAAATTTTATAAAAGTATAATTTCCCTACTCAAATTATTCATAAGAAAAACCTTTGACATAATTTTCTTTCTCTGAAATGGTTCAAAATAATTCTCTCTCTGTGAAAACAAAAAGAGTATAAATAGGCAGCTTCTGTAGTCACCATTGCAGTCGAAATTTCTTCACTCTCCCGCCATCTCCAACGTCAATGGATCTTCCCGTCATAGATCTCTCTCCCTGTCTCTCCGGCAAGTGGGACCCACACCTCTGTGCCGAGGTCAGCCGCACGCTCAGGGAGACCGGCGCGTTGCTCGTGCAGGATCCTCGCTGCACCGTTCAAGACAACGATCGCTTCATTGACATGATGGAACGCTACTTCTCCCAACCCCACCACTTCAAACTCCTCCATGAGAGACCCCACTTGCATTACCAGGTGAAGGGTCGTTTTTTTTCTATTAAAGATTCTTTCTTTCAATCCAATTTGGAGCTATTGACGTTTCTTCCCCTTCTGGGGTGTGCTGAATTTTTCATCATTGTAAAGTAAACCTTATTGAGTAAATTCCAGAGTGCTGAAATGAAGAAGGAAATTTTCTTTATGAAATCTTTCAACTTTAATTCCATCATACAAGAAGTTTGGATTTAAGCTTTATTCAGTTCTACTAGACAGGCCATGAAGGTGATAGTTGGTACTTTATTGGAATATTACACAATGTTTTTCTTGTCAATTATATCATATCCCCTTCTGTGGTGTGGCGGGGTGGCTGGCTTTCGATCGAGTAAAGATAGAATAAATAATCTTGATCAGTTGTTGACATTAGGCTGACCTGCATAACAAATCATGAACAATGAATATGTTGGAATATTACGTAATGGTTTTCTTTGTTAACTATGTCGTGTTGAGTAAATCAATTGTTGATATTACATAGATGTGGGCAATGAATCAAGAATGTGTTGGAATCAGAATTTGGCCTAATACTCTTGTTTTCTTTGGAAGAATCAAATCCAATCCCCTTATCGCACTGCTGAATCCCTGAATCCCTTTATCGCACGGTTGAGACCACAAGTGTCTAATGCTTTAGTCTCTGCTTCTATAAAACTCTTGATTTATTCTTACATTTTTGGAATTATCCTTCTTTTTCAAACTTCTCTATTTCATTTTGTTTGCCTCTTTATCATAATGAGCTGAATGGAACCTCTTTTTATGCAGTTGGGAATGGAGGGGAGATTTTATGAATCTAGTGATTCAAGTTAATAAGATATATGGTTTTGGTGACTAATTTTGAGTTTTCTTCTTTCTTTTTATCTATGTAATTTTTGTTGAGTTAGGTTCATTTTCTTCCTGGAATTGCCAAGATTTTAAGAGTTTGCATTGTTTTTTACCCTGTAAATATTATCTGGTAATTGAGGTTTATCTGTGGTAGATGGATATACTTGTGTCTGAATTTTTTTTTCTCTTCAATATGATTTATCGTTTTGGACGAGAATTTAGTTGTAGAATATGGGGCTGTTCTAGATTGTTTTGGCTTGAGGTCCTTTATTCTTGGACCAAATTGTGGAGATTTTACAAACAGTGAAAATGGTAAATACAAGCATCCTTTTTGGAAACAGAACAAGGACCATCAGTGGTTAGGGTCTTCCTTTTGTTCTGTGGCTTGTGGATCATTTTATGGTAGTTTTTGTGATCTCATCCAGACAATTTTGTTGGCAAAAAAATATGCTTAAGTAATGGTAATGCTAAATGGTGCTTCAAATGGGTGCAACAGGTTGGGGTTACACCAGAGAGAGTTGAAGTTCCAAGAAGCTTGGTTGATGAAGAGATGCAAGAAAAACTAAAAGCAATGCCTAAAGAACACCAGCCTCACACTCCTGTTGGGCCAGATCTCAAATGGCGATACTTTTGGAGGATCGGTCCTCGACCCTCAATTACCCGTTTTCAGGTCTTTTGCTTCTCATTCTTATCTATAAAGATGATACCTTGTTCTTAGTTCTAATGTTCATCTAAATTATACAGGAACTGAATGCTGAGCCAGTAATACCAGAAGGTTTCTCTGAATGGAAAGAAACTATGGATTCTTGGGGATACAAAATGATAGCAGCAATTGAAGTCAGTCATTATTATTTGGTTTTTTCATGTTATTTCTTATATGTGGTGATCTAAATGTGCATATTTGTTCCTTAGGTTGTTGCTGAAATGGCAGCTATTGGATTTGGTCTTCCAAAGGATGCATTCACTTCTCTTATGAAGCTGGTAAGTACATCTACTGCTTCATGGCGATTTGTTACCTATAATTAGGCAAAAAAACTTATATCTCGTGACAAGACACAAATTCACACTTTCATGTCATTGATAACAGGCATTTTCTTTTGACACAGTGCATCATCATAAGCATCTTATGTTAGTATTGTCCATTTCTCAACATGAAAGTAAAGGTTACCCAGTTTCTGTCACAATTTTATTGTCAGAATTGCAACCTTTTTTTCATTTGATGTACTTACTATCACATTTTGATACTTTTTCTTGTTTAAAATTATATTTGTATCCAGCAAGACATGTATTCTTTGATACATTCAAAAGGAACAGGATGGCCTACATGTGCCACAGATATATTGCACAAATCTCTTTTGTATAAACGGAAAGCACAAGTTCTTTGATAAATTTTCTCACTCTTAGCTGGTTCAAAACTATCAGTCCCTTACTTTTCCAGTTCAATAGAACGCTAGCCTTCACTACACTGGTGCTTTATGCACTGGACTGCCACTTCTGTTACTTTAATAACAAAAGGAGCATCTTTGTTAACTTAATTTTATTGGCTAAAAATGTCAAATATTTTGTAATAATACATTTTATTGGCCAATACCCTTTTAGCATTATGAACAAGTAGAATAGAATGATAAGCTAAATCATATTCTTACTTTCATAGTTCAAGTAATTACAAGTAGAATTGAACGATAGTGATTGTATAACGTATTTTCTCTCTTTACCATGTACTAGGGCCCACACCTGTTAGCTCCAACCGGTAGTGACCTTGAAAAATATGGCCAGGAGGGAACAGTTTTTGCAGGATATCACTATGATCTTAACTTCCTAACTATTCATGGTAGAAGCAGATTTCCTGGTTTAAACATCTGGTTAAGAAATGGACAAAAAGTTGAAGTAAAGGTTCCAATAGGATGTCTTCTTATTCAGACAGGAAAACAGGTAATTCAAAATTACTAAATTTTGCTGATATTTTCATGAGAAGGAAGTTATAGTTTATATTGCAGCTTGAACATGTACTTGATTCCTTATCCTCTCATATTTCCTGCATTTTTGATGGAATAACCTTACAAGCTTTCTAATTCTGTCTATTCTGTCTTTTCTTTTTTTTAGATTGTCCAGTTCAGCATTTTTAGTTGTCTCATGATTTCAAATTCCTTTTGAGATCAAAATTTGAAAGTCCTCTATGATAAGTACGATTGACTCTGCATTATGTGTTCTTCTGTGTGTTTTCTATTTTTGTTGCTTCAAAATACAGATAGAGTGGTTAACCGGAGGGGATTGCATAGCTGGCATGCATGAAGTTGTTGCCACAAAGAGGACAGTTGATGCAATTACTTTAGCACAAGAGCAGAATCGTAGCTTATGGAGAGTCTCTTCAACGGTGAGTGAGGAATGGATGATTATTTTTCAAACTAGGAAAAAAAAAAGCTTCATAAAATTGACTTGTCAGAGTTATATTGATGATAAATTTGTGTGTGCGTGTAGTTGTTTGCTCACATAGCATCAGATGCAGTTCTGAAGCCATTGGGACATTTTGCAGAGTTGCCACTTGCAAGCAAATATCCACCTATGTGTGCAGGAGAATATGTTGAACAAGAGCTTGCAGTGATCAATCTCAAGGGAAACAACTGAAAACTTTCACTGTAGAGATCGTAATGGAAAGTTCAATACATTTTTCTTAAACTGGATCACATTCACACAGCTTTTTTTGGCGCAAGAAACTGAAAATTGTAGTTTCATTTTTTTCCCAAGAAATGGAACAATGTGACTGATTAATTTCAATACACATGAAACGTTTATACATGCCTCAGCATTTTATCTCTTTATTTACAATCATATCATTGTTTTATTTTTCCTTTGTGAAGTGCCACTAACTAGATATATAAGATCAAATCACCATTTTCATCATTTAAGAATTGTCTTCTTCCTGAAGTGGTTCTTAAACTAAAACTATTTTACTGGTCTCTGGCCAAGCAAAATATTCACAATTTCATGTTCCTTGAGTGAAAAAAAAAGATCTAAATTGTAAAATAATAATGACAAAATATTGACATTTGTTCAAATTAAAATTGAAGAATAAAAGAATATATCCGACTAAAATTTAAGAAGAAAAAAAGACACGCATAGGTTACACACAAAATTACTTTTTTTTTTCAAGTTTTTAAGAGTTAATTTACTAAAATCTTAAAAAAAGATAAAACAAAAGAACTACGTGAACGCATGCAGAACCGAAAATGAACACGACCATGAACATGAACGTGGCCTCGGAGCTAAAGAAGTGTTTGGTTTCTGGCTGTCGGTCGTTGCAGAAAGTGAAGCAATGCCATTGTCGCCTTCTCCGACTTGGTCTCAACCACGACACCTTTCTCATCAACACCCTCTTGCGCACTTCCCTCAACCTCCGCGCCACGCAATACGCCACCGTCGTTTTCGCCCAAACGCCGCACCCCAACATCTTCCTCTACAACGCAGTCATCCGCGGCCTCGTCTCCAACGATGCCTTTCACGACGCCGTTTCGCTATACGCTTCTATGCGCCAGCGCAGCACCGTTGTCCCCGACAACTTCACCTTCCCCTTCGTCCTCAAAGCCTGCGCCAGGCTCAAAAACACCCACCTGGGTCTCACCCTTCACTCTCTCGTTATCAAAACCGGGTTCGAAAGGGACGTGTTTGTTAACACCGGCCTCGTTTGTTTCTACTCCAAAAACGGGTTTTTGAGTCATGCTCGCGGGGTGTTTGATGAAATTCCTGACAAGAATGTTGTGTCTTGGACTGCCATCATTTGTGGGTACATTGAGTTTGGTTATTGTGAGGAGGCTGTTGGGTTGTTTAGAGGATTGCTGGAAATGGGTGTGAGGCCGGATAATTTTACGTTGGTTCGGGTTTTATATGCGTGTTCGAGAACGGGGGACTTGGCTAGTGGACGGTGGATTGATGGGTATATGAGGGAGAATGGGTTTTGTGGGAATGTGTTTGTGGCAACCTCTTTGGTTGATATGTACACGAAGTGCGGGAGTATGGAGGAAGCACAGAGAGTGTTTGATGGGATGGTGGAGAGGGATGTTGTGTGTTGGAGTGCCTTGATTCAGGGGTATGCTGCTAATGGGATGCCAAAGAAAGCGCTTGAGGTGTTTTTCGAGATGCAGAAGGAGAATGTGAGGCCGGATTGTTATGCCATGGTGGGGTTTCTTTCTGCATGTGCGAGGCTGGGGGCGTTGGAGTTGGGGGATTGGGCTAGGGGTTTGGTAGATGGCGATGAGTTCCTGTGTAATCCTGTGTTGGGTACTGCATTGATTGACTTCTATGCCAAATGTGGAAGTGTGGGGCGGGCAGTGGAGGTTTTTAAGAGTATGAGGAGGAAGGATCGTGTGGTGTTCAATGCTGTTATTTCTGGGCTGGCTATGTGTGGACATGTTGGGGCTGCCTTTGGGGTGTTCAGCCAAATGGGAAAGGTTGGAATGCAGCCTGATGGGAACACTTTTGTTGGTTTGCTCTGTGGGTGTACTCATGCTGGTTTGGTTGATGATGGTCGGCGTTATTTTAGTCACATGAGTTGTGTTTTTGATGTGACTCCTACTATAGAGCATTATGGATGCATGGTGGATCTTTTGGCTCGTGCAGGTTTGTTGGTTGAGGCACGGGATTTGATCAAGAGTATGCCGATGAAGGCGAATGCTATTGTTTGGGGAGCACTGTTGGGAGGATGTAGGTTACACAAGGATACCCAATTGGCTGAACAAGTGTTGATGCAGCTCATTGAGTTAGAACCGTGGAATTCAGGACATTATGTTCTCTTATCGAATATATATTCAGCGAGCCGTCGATGGGATGAAGCAGAAAAAATCAGGTCAAGTTTGAGTGAGAAAGGGATGCAGAAATTACCTGGGTGTAGTTGGGTTGAAGTTGATGGGGTTGTTCACGAATTCCGTGTAGGAGACACTTCCCATCCTTTAACACACAAGATATATGAAAAACTTGAAAGTTTATTTAAGGACTTGAGAGAAGCTGGCTATAGTCCAACCACTGAGTTTGTGCTCTTTGATGTAGAAGAGGAGGAGAAGGAGTACTTCCTGGGCTGTCATAGTGAGAAGTTAGCAGTTGCGTTTGCACTGATCAGTACCAGTGTCAAAGATGTGATTCGTGTTGTTAAAAACCTTCGTGTATGCGGTGATTGTCATGAAGCTATAAAACTTGTTTCAAAAGTTACAGAGAGAGAGATTGTTATTAGAGATAATAATAGATTTCATCATTTCAGTGAAGGATCATGCTCTTGTCGGGATTATTGGTAAAAAAATTATATATTTATTCTGAGATGTGAAGAGACATTTTGAATTTACTCCCACAAAATTTAAAACGAAATTACATGGAGACGATAGGAAATGTATTTTGCAAATTAAACTTCGGATAGTGAATGTTTATTCACTTGTAAGCTTGATTTTTCATATTATATTGGACTCGGAATCTTCCTTCCCTTGTAGAAAAAATGATCCATTATAGTATATGTGAGACTTGTTACTTTTTATAAATGCTTAGCTTGAAGAAAATGCATTGATTTTTTTTGTTATTCAGTTACCAATTTATCCTTGTTTTTACACACTTCTATTATCAAGACATTTGTAATTAATTTATATACATTTATGCTATTCATTTCCCTTTTTGTAACTTCTTGTGTATTTCTACTATAAAAGTATATAAAATATTTTTAATACTCCACTAGTTATTTCTATTTTTGCTACTTTAAACTACTATTTATATTCCCGTCTTTAATTATTTCCTATTTAACCATTTTATTTTCTGGTTTCATACTATTTCCAATTATTTATAATCTCTCTACTAGCTTTCATTATTAATTTATTAAGTCTATTTGTACATTTTATGTTGATAATCTTGAACATTTTAAAGGAGTATTTTGGTTTTTCTGTTGAGAATCCCCAGATAAACATTTAAGCAAAAACTTCCAATTATAGCTTCTCACAAAATGTACATAGGACATGTACCACTGAATGTAAAAACAAATAGAGATAAGTTATAAGTAATGTTCTCGAAAATGATACTTTTAGATTAGGTAGCATATCAATCCGAGACCCAGTAAAGGCTAGTTTAACCATTATGGTACAAAAAGAATGACAGTATGTGACTTGCACACCTGTTAAAAGAAAAATATGTACAAAATTGACTACAATTCCATTGATGTATAGGCCCAAGGGAAATTATCTTCTAAATACTAACCTTTCAAATTTGGATTGTGATCTTATGACAAAAATATTACATACACTATGTGGATGACAAAGAAAAAAAAAACTTTAATGCTCCTACAAAATTTCTAATAGCAGGTGGGTTCCCACCCAGTTGAGCATGACTTTGCCATAAACAAATAGTGGAGATTCTGCAGATATTTTCAACCAGAAGCTGAAGCACTTCTCCGTTTATCAAATTCCTCTTGCTCTTCCTTGGCAAACTCTTCAATCAACTCTCGTTGTCTCTGAGTCAGGTTTCTGTAATAACATTTCAAATACAGAAGTTTTATATGCTAAGCATCATCTATCATAGAACCTAAACACGGAGTACAAAGCACATTGAAAATGATACAATAAAATATGTAATGAGACACTCACGTTGGGATATTGACATTAAAATGAACATATTGATCACCAAATGTGTAAGAATTTTTTGTCTTGATCCCTGTTAAAAGAATAAACAAAGATTAGAATGATGAAAGAAATGTGCTTAATGGCTTATACTAGAAGGCCTTTAAGAATTCATGCAGCATGATGTCCATACATTTCCAAATGAATTGACAAATTGTATAAAAAATTAACAAAAATTCACCGATTTCGGAAAAGGGTATTAAATTGCTTACCTTTCTTTTTCAAAACCACTTTCTGACCAGGTTGGGTGCCTGGGCGAACCTGCCAAACAAGACCCATGAATCAAACTTCCCCAGTTACTGAAAGTGCCATAAGAAATAATATTATGTACTGTGATATAATACTAACCTTAAGTACAACTTCTCCAGTAAGAGTCGGGACTTGAATAGTTCCCCCCAAAATCGCCTGAAACCCGTGCATACCAAATTTCAAGTATTTAGTTTAATTACAATAAATCTCTAAAAGCAACATAAACATGTAACAAGATGTTGGAGATCCAAAATATTGACAATAAACTTCCACCACCACTACTACTGCTATCTTTCATAAATGAAACATATGTCAGCCCACACTCTCTTAGGGGCCTCAGTGGATGTAGTATAAACAACTATGTTGCTTCCAGACAATTATAAATCATCCAGTTAAAAACAGACACAAGTGGATCGTGAGAAAGCTTAACCAGATAACTGCACAAAATATTGCTGAGAGAATTTCTTCGTGATCGATAATTACCTGAGTGATACTTAAAACAGCATCTACGTGAATATCAGATCCTTCTCTGCGAAAAACAGGGTCTTCTCTAACCTGAAAAAAAGAAAAACAGAAATAAAAATGCTGATCTTAAAAGTATTAACAATTTAAAAAGCGACTTCCAACTTCCAAGCTATTGAATTAATTACCTTGATAGTAACATAGAGATCACCATGATGATCTCTATCAGGATCTGCTCCACCGCCTCCGAAAACCTTTATGGTCTCATTGGTGTCTATCCCTGAAATGTTAAAAACAAAATTACTCAATATATTAAGAAATAAGAGAAGGGATGTGCATACATATAGCAAGGAGTAGATTAGAGTTGGCACATGGATGGATTATAACACATTGGATGAATATGGTCCACTGATGCATTAAAAATTCAATTAATTTAATACTAAAAGTCCATTCAATCCATCCATTAACATTTATTTATGGAAGGATATCCAATCCCTCCACAAAAATGATATTTTATAAAATTATTCTCAGTGGTTTAAACTTAATCTTACAAAATCAGCTTGTAATGTAAAGAATGTCTCTACTTATATATTGTATTTTAAAATATTCTTCCTTTCTCTCTTACTTCTACACAATTTGTATGTTCTCCCAATGCTAAGTTGGTTTCATGATCAGTGGATTCGCTGTGCGGTTGTGTTACGTTATGGAAGAAAAAAATATTAAGGGAAATCCATTGCTGAACTAGATGCATATTTGAATGATCAATCATATGGCAAGGTCCAGGGAGAACCTCTCCAATATGAGATGGTTTACAATATCATTGCCAATTCTGACTATTTTAATTTTTCATTAGGGAGATTTAGGCTGCAAGTTTGTATAACGATTTCAATATTAACAAGTGCCAAAGTTTATGGTATTATGGGTGCAGAGAAGACCATAGATATGTAAAATACTGAAGTTGACTGAGTTTAATAATTTAAGTGGACTTTTGTCATCAATTTCCTTGATCAAATGTTGCATCCATACTCCATTAATATATCATGACAAATGAATATCACGTATAGAAGTGTATCAATTTGGGCACTTCAATTTGTAAATTGTAAAATAGTATACAAAATAGAGAGATAGAGATGAGGGGGAGTGTGAAAGAGAGAGGCTAGCATTTTTTAATTTTTTTTTATCCAATGGATTTTACTTTTTTATTTAATAAAATCTATGGATATTGAAAAATTACAAATTAACTATTACCCATCGATATAAAATTAAATGGATGTATAGGAAACCATTTGGTTAGCAATGGATAGGATAGATTTACCTATAGACCAATAATAGATAAAATGAATTATTTTGTCAGTCCTGGCAGAGGTTGAACCAAAATTTGTAAAACTCTTCAACTTTAGTATCTTAATGAAATTATTTAAAATTTAGGGCTTCCCAGCTTTAATCAGACATTAAGTATCTTTTCTACTGCATGCTGTTATTATTATGATTATTATGTTTACGTATCTAGCAGTAACATTTTATAAAAAATTTAAATAACAATTACCAGGCATAATATCCAACTTGACCGACTTCGTTCCTTTGACAACCTTCTGACCCCTGCAAGACTTGCAGAAATTCTGATATCGACAACAAACATATTATCACAATTTTGTAATCCGTATGAAAAACCATCATATCATAGCCTTATGTGGATAAAGCAGGGAAAGGGCTAGTAGAAGGATAACTTCAGATGTAGAATTTTCCCAAGCAGCAACAATATAATTAACATGAATAAAAAGGTTATGTGGATCACACTATCATTGAAACTCCATCCATCATATTGTCTAAACTGTAGTGCAAAAGATGAAAAAAAAATATAAAAAAGAAAAAAGACTTAATACTACAAAGGAAAAGGAGGGGTTATATACACCATACCGATACAATTTTTCCAGTTCCCTTGCAGGTACCACAGGTACTCTCCATTCTGAATATGCCGGCTTGTACAAATAACTGAATGTTTCCAAAATTATCAATTTAATAACACTTTGCTGACTTAAAAATTATAAAAAGAAAGTTATTTTCGAGATAATACTGACCACTCCTGATCCTTTACATCGCTTACAAGTTTCAGGTCTTGTACCAGGAGGAACACCACTCCCACCTGCAATAGTTCATTATGCAAAAGGTTTGTGGCTGAGAAATTCATTCCAGGTGCATTGACTTGACAAAATACAAATCAATATGAAAACAGTATAGTAGAGACAGATAACTGTTTGGAGCTTGTTAATAAATGTACCACAAGAATTACAAAGCATATCTGTTTCAAATGTTATAGTTTTGGTGCACCCTTGTACAGCTTCCATAAAAGATAGCTCAACAAAAGTCTGAAAATGAAAAAGAAATTATTTAGATGACTTTGGTCAAACAACTCCTTAGCATACTTAGAAGTGTCTACATATGAACAAAACTAACCTTCACATCCTCTCCACCAATATTCTGATGGAAGAAGCTCTTTACAAAATCCTGTTCACCATTGAGAATTGAAAAAAAAAAAAACAATTAGATTTCAAATGTGGAATGAATGCCACATGAAAGTCCATAGGCATTTATATTTAATCAAACACTACATAATTACAAAATTAGAAATTTCAGGATAAAAGAAACTGATGCATTATCAACCATCAATTAAAAGGAAAATTTTGACTAAATTTTATAATATACATTTTTGTCTGAATGCTTAATAAATCTATTGTGTAGATTTTACAATTGAAATGAGATAATAATGACATTTTCTTATTACTGTGAAGTTTGAATGTAATCACATAGTTCAACAACAATGCAGGGCAACAAAACAATGAAAGAAGTATCCCTAGAAGACACCATTAATAAAATAAAAAGGGAAGAAACTACCAAGTCCTTACATGATCACGGAATATCTGCTCGAAGGGATTGAAGCCACCCTCACCACCACCGAAACCAGTGCTTTGTTGGTTTACATAAGCATCATGACCAAGCTAGATATTTATATTAAAAGTGAATCAAATGAATAATCCATTCAACAATTTGAAAATACTCATTTAAGTAACAAACATGCACACGAAGTATGAGTTGTACTAAACCATGAACTAAACCTAAATTTTTACTGGTATAAAATATGAAATGCTAAAGCCATAAACACTACTGGAAATGTAAGCAAAAGTTTCCTAGTGAGTACAGACACTACAAAATGAATGTTGTCTAGATTTAGATTTTTACAAGATATTAACTCAGCAAATGACCACATTCTCAGCTCTTTTAGAAATATCATCACTGTACACCAAGAAAAAATACCAAGGATAAGAGAATATTCATTATATTCCAACACAAATGTGCATGTTACCCACTCCTTTCCTCAATTTTTTCTTCGTAAGTATCCTTAAGCAATTTTCTAATTCTCCATGAAGCAGAATTCCACTGTCTGAATATTCCAATTCCCTCTTCTTCTTATTGCACTAAAGTTCATGTAAATTCATTCATCTTACAATGTATCCCAACTTAATGAACAATAGGTAACGGAAAAATTGAGAGCAGAAGAACTAAAAAGTAGTGGGGGAAATGCTAAACCTGATCATACTGTTGTCGCCTTTCCTCGTCCTTTAAAACCTACCACACAAGAAAAAAGACAACAAATAAGCAGTGAGCCAATTTAGTATTTGAAAATTTCAAATAGACCTCTGGCGGTACAAACGAAAAATGAGAACAAAAGCAGCAAGAATCCACCTCATATGCTATCGAGACTTCTTGAAACTTCTTTTCGGCTTCGGGATCATCTTTGTTTGTATCTGGATGGAGCCTTTTTGCAAGCTGCAAAGCATGAATAGACTTTAATAGAAAATAAGAATATACATACTATCATTTAGAAAGGTAATTCCTATGCTGGCTAATCGTTTTTGATGACTTCATGTCAAAGTACAAAGATGAGAGAAAAGTAAGGATGAACTGAAGTACTTTCACAATTATGAAGCACAATATAAAATTGCATATTTAGATTATTAGAAAAACATATAAAACAAAATAACAACAATAGCCTCATTATCGTGTGACAGATCAATATGTAAATTGATGTAGACCTCTCCTTATAGGAAAGTCCTTACAAACTCTTGCACCAGTAATTACCACATTATAGTAGTCTTGTACAGCCTAGATCAGATATAAGGAACATGGACATCTTTCTTTTCCAAAATCTTAAACAATACGTCTCATGACACTTGATCATAGACTTTTTCCAAGTAAAAAACATGTAATTCCCTTTCTTTACTTTCATACCTTTCCATGAGCCTCCGCAGAAGATAAATATCTTTTGTTGTAGATCATCTTAACAAAAATGCAAATTGATTCACCACAATCCAAGTCTCTTTTTTAATGAAACACTATTTTCCCTTTATTTCATAGTGCCTCATAAGTTTTATCTCTTTGTAAGGTGTACAGTTTTGAATATCTCACTTGTTCGTACATATCAGAACCAAAATATTCATCCTCCATTCATACATTTCTGTAAATCTCATAATTGTTTACACATGTTCAAGCGTCAATACAGCTCAAACTGAAATTTTGTTCTAGTAAGCCAAAATTTTCTCAACCTCAAGTTTCTAACCCTTCCATATTACAAATTCTAATCTATCGTTGAAAAAATTTACCAATCTCTTCCTCATCCACTCCACTCCACCACCAAGATTCTTCCTCTTCATTTCACCTAAGATTACTTCGCATGTGTAACTAGGAAGTGGATCAGACAACTATCTATTTTTTTCTATTCTACCATCGTATTTCTTACCTATCTATTTTATTCGTCATCCAAACAAATCATCAACAAATTGATAAAGTTTAACCATGAAATGGATAAGATAACAAAAATCCAAATATTTCAGTACATAAAGTCATGGGTATTGACAATGGCAAGGGAAAACTTACCCCATAGTAAGCTTTCTTTATTTCGGAAGAACTTGCGTTCTTACTCACACCAAGAATATCATAATAGTCTCTTGCCAAAAATGCTGTAATAGAATTTGGGGAAAACAAACTGGTCACCAACATGCATGAGACAACTAACAAGTATGCATTCGGAAGCAAAGAGAGTACTGAATTGAGTGAAAGGTAAACAAACTTGAAACTCCTTCTGTAATAGCAAAAATCAAGTCAAAGTATATGATGTACAATTTTAAAATTTATACCTGAGCCATGAATTAATCTAGATGCCTCCCAATATTTATTTGCAGAGCCCAATAGTAACCATTTCTTCAAATTAACCCCACCTCCAACTGCAAACGGATAAAGAGGAGCAGGTGAGCATAAACAACAATTGAAAAGTATGTAACACTTAAATTAGACTCAACATTACAACAAAACAAGATATGGACCTGTATTCAATTCATTAAGCAATTTATGAACTTACATAAAATCAAATAACCATATAACCAAATAACATAACCAAAAATGAAAAATTTGAAACTAGACAAAAATTCACAATTTGCTTAGTTTCCCAAACAGTTACACAATGAAAAGGGAAATAAATAAAATAAAAGAGTTTATTTAACACACACCATTAGATGCAAAAGTACCAGTAACTCTGGATGGATTGAAAGGCCCAGAGTTCAGTGTCCTATAACCCCTTTGGAACACTGCTTGATAAACCTGCAAATGAGAATTTCCATCACAATTGGAAGACCATATTTCATAGAAGCACCCAGAAAATGAATTTGAAAAGATGCGTACAGAATTGTTGGCACCACAGGAAGATCGACGAGCAAGGCGATTAATGAGAGTGACGCCATGTGAGCGAACCATTTGGATAATGAGAGGGAGAAACTAAGAAGGCCAATCAAAAGGGGTTTTGGGAATTGGGGGAATTAAACCCTAGATAAACCCTAAATTGAGGGATTTGATGTGGAAGGTTCTGGTAAGAGCAGGAAGAGAGGGGAGATGAACAGAACTGACAAGACCAACGGCTCCTAAGTTGATGGAACTCTTGTGACTGTGTGGTTCCTGACCGTACAAGTGTTTGGCTGGGGATTTATTAAATTATAAAATAATTCTATTAAAATAAGTATAAAAATGAACAATTTATCCAATTTTTTATTATTAATTATTTTATTATAAATAATTCTTTGAATTTGAAAAAGGTAATTATTAAAAAAATAAAATAGTGAAATAATTATTTTAAATTATAAAATAATTAAAGTTAAATTAATGTCGTGATTTAAAGAAATAAAAATAAAAATGTAATTATTTTAATTTAAAATAAAAATTACTTAAAAGATAAAATTAAAATATGTTCGAAAAAAAGGCAAATATTTTTTTATATATAAATATAGGTATAATATATTTTAAGTAATTCATCATTATTAAGATTATTAGTTTAACCAATAATCAAAATATATTTATTTATATAAAATTATAATATTTTTCACAATCATGTTTAAAAATTATGAAAATATTTAAATATAGTAATTTTTTAACATTTTAAAAAAAAATCAAATAATAATTAAAAATAATAAATATGATTCCTTAAAGATGGTATTTTGGTAGATATTTATCAAGTCATCATCACGTTGATGTAATGTTAATTTAATAAAAAGGACACATTCATTCTTCTTAATAAATATTAAATATTGAATAAAAAAATGAGAAAAAAACATTAAACAATTATTACAAATACGAAAAATAATAAAATATTTCTTTCAATTTAAGAAATTACTCATTTTTTCCGATTATCATTAGATAAGTACCCACTTCTAAATTATTTTCTTTTGTTCTAGCTTTATTTAGAAGACTGGAGTAATTAATTATTTTGACTAATTATTACCTCCTTGATTTTTCCACGTAAAACTTGCATGGAATATAGAATCACAAATTTCAACAATGAAAAAAAGTGTGTTAAAAATTTATTCTTAATTAACACTCCTCAAATACCATTATAATTTATAGTACTCAATCTTTTAAAAAGAGAAGGAGAATGAAGCACAAGAAAAGTATCATAGTAATTATCCTTTGTTTTCTTGCAGCTTCAGCTATGCCTTTTCTGCTACTTTTCTTCACTTTTTCTTCACTTAGACATTGCTGCACATTCAAGAAAGCAATTATCCTCAAAATTCCATACACAGTAACCAAGTAACTAATACACTCACACACAGAAAGTTCAGATTCATCTTTTGCTTTATCAGTAAGTTAAGAATCATACAAATTTTCATTGTTGTCTCATTAAACAGTGATGTTAAAATTACATACACAGTTCATATTTTATACTTTTAACCGTTACATTTTAAAAATTTCATGCATTTCACCAATCCATTAAATATGTAACAACATCATGATAAATAATACACACACAAAATTTGTGTAGTAAAATTTGAAGTAGTGATTATATTGTTGAAGAACTAGCATAGAATTACAAGAACCTTCAGACCAGAAGAATGATCCTGGCTTTAAGTTAGATCAATCAGAAGCTTTCTCATTCTTTTCTGCTTTCTCATGCAGCTTCTCAATGAAATTATTCCTTGCTTAACCAAAAGTGAAGCAAGAACTTGTGAGAAGCAGGAAAGTGAAAGAACCATAACATAACTCTGTTGTTTTCTTTTGCAAGAAACTGGTTACTTTGCATAGCAAGAACTTTTGCATTCTTAACAAGTAGAACTTCTCTGGTTCAGAATCGAATTTCCTGCTACTTTGGCAAGCCACCTAGCTGCAACTACTTGTGGAGTGAGGCTAGAAAGAAAAAGGGACATGAAACTGGTTGTGGAGGTTATTAATGCTCATGATCTTATGCCAAAAGATGGTGAAGGATCAGCCAGTCCCTTTGTGGAAGTAGACTTTGAAAACCAGCTTAGCAGAACCAGAACTGTCCCAAAGAACCTTAACCCCACATGGAACCAAAAACTACTCTTCCATTTGGATGCAACAAAACCTTACCATCGCCAAACCATTGAAATATCTGTCTACAACGAGAGGAGAGTTACCCCAGGTAGAAACTTCCTTGGAAGGGTGAGAATTCCTTGCTCCAACATTGTCAAGGAAGGTGAAGAAGTGTATCAGATTTTCCCACTTGAAAAGAAATGGTTTCTGTCACCAGTTAAGGGTGAGATTGGACTTAAAATATACATTGCATCAGACTCCACAAACTCCAAACCAAAACCTCTTGTTTTCTCTTCAGAACTAGAAAAACTCCCACCTTCTACTCCACTCCAAGCACCAGAATCAACAACTAGTACTACCCTTCCTCCTCCTCCTATTACTCCTTCACACAGAACAACATCAGAAGCTGATTCCATTGAAGATCTTCCAGCATTTGACACCCCAAAATCAAGTATAGAAGAAGCAGAAGTATATTCTGGTGCACAGGTTCGGTCTAGTGGTGTTGATATCGATCCAGAGCTAAAGAAAGAAAGCAGAGAAGCTGTGCCAGAGACAACTCAACAACTAGACAAGCATCAAGTTCTTCAGCCGCAGACGATTTCAGTACAGAGAAGACCACCAGGTACTTCATCTGCCATGCATTCAGTTGATCCTCAAGTCCAATCTAGTCATCATCATGAAAACTATAACCACAATGACACCAATCCACAGCCTAGGATTTCAATAAAGAGGCGACCTCAAGCACAAGGTACTCCTTTCACAATGAATCCACAAATCCAACCAAGCCATGGTGAAGGCTACAATCACAATGACACCAACCAGAAGCCAAGAATTTCAATCAAGAGACGAACGCGAGGACCCTTTAATCCACAAGTCCATGCTAGCCATGATGAGGCCTACAACCTCATGGGAACCAATCCACAACAGCCAAGAATATTAGTAGAGAGACAACCTCAGAATACTCCACTCACCACACACCAAGTTAGTCCCCAACCCCAACCCCAACCCCAAGTCCATACTAGCCATGATGAAAACTACAATCTCAGTGACACCAACGCACGTCACGGAGAAAGGTGGCCAAGTGGTGGAACTTATGGCAGAAGAGGGTGGATGAGTGGTGGTGGTGGTGACAGATTCACTAGTACATTTGACCTTGTTGAGCAGATGTATTATCTGTATGTTCGTGTGGTGAAGGCCAAAGATCTTCCTCCAAGCACCATCACCTCAAGCTGTGATCCTTATGTGGAAGTGAAGCTGGGGAACTACAGGGGAAGAACAAAGCACTTCGATAGGAAACTGAACCCGGAGTGGAACCAAGTGTTTGCTTTCTCCAAAGACCGCATTCAGTCTTCTGTTTTAGAAGTCTTTGTGAAAGATAAAGCAATGATGGGGAGAGATGAGTATCTTGGAAGGGTGGTTTTTGACCTCAATGAGGTTCCAACAAGAGTTCCACCAGATAGTCCACTGGCTCCTCAGTGGTATCGGCTTGAGGACTGGCGCGAAGAAGGCAAGGTGAGGGGTGACATCATGCTTGCAGTTTGGATGGGAACACAAGCTGATGAGGCTTTCTCAGATGCTTGGCATTCTGATGCTGCCACTGTCTATGGAGAGGGTGTTTTCAACATCAGATCAAAGGTTTACATGTCACCAAAACTGTGGTATCTCAGAGTGAATGTGATTGAAGCTCAAGATGTAATACCGGGTGACAGAAACAGATTACCTGAGGTTTTTGTGAAAGCTCAAGTGGGGTGCCAAGTACTAACAACCAAGATATGCCCCACAAGAACAACCACCCCATTTTGGAATGAAGATTTGATTTTTGTAGCCTGTGAGCCATTTGAGGAGCAGTTAACAATCACTGTGGAGGATCGTGTGCACCCTTCAAAAGATGAGGTACTTGGGAAGATAAGCCTACCAATGACCCTCTTTGAGAAGCGTTTAGACCAAAGGCCTGTTCATTCCCGCTGGTTCAGTCTGGAGAAATTTGGCTTTGGAATGATAGAAGGTGATAGAAGAAATGAGCTCAAGTTTTCAAGCAGGATTCACATGAGAATTTGCCTTGAAGGTGGATACCATGTTCTTGATGAGTCCACTTTGTATAGCAGTGATCAGAGACCAACAGCGAGACAACTATGGAAGCAACCAATTGGGATACTCGAAGTAGGCATCTTAGGAGCTCAAGGGCTTCTCCCAATGAAGATGAGGGATGGAAGAGGCAGCACTGATGCATACTGTGTTGCCAAGTATGGTCAGAAATGGGTCAGAACAAGAACACTGCTTGACACTTTCAGTCCTAAATGGAATGAGCAATACACATGGGAGGTTTATGATCCTTGCACTGTGATAACATTGGGAGTTTTTGACAACTGCCATTTAGGTGGAGAAAAAGATACAGGTAGAGATTGTCGTATTGGAAAGGTAAGAATAAGGCTATCAACACTTGAAGCTAATAGAATCTACACCAATTCTCACCCTCTTCTTGTTCTACACCCACATGGGGTTAAGAAGATGGGAGAGCTTCAGTTATCAGTGAGGTTCACAGCACTCTCATTAGCTAACATAGTTCACATCTATGGCCAACCTTTGCTTCCAAAGATTCACTACTTGCACCCTTTCACAGTTAACCAAATAGACAACTTAAGGTACCAAGCAATGAACATTGTGGCTGCAAGGCTTGGCAGAGCCGAACCACCACTGAGGAAAGAGGTGGTGGAGTACATGCTGGATGTTGATTCCCATATGTGGAGCATGAGAAGAAGCAAGGCGAATTTCTTCCGCATCATGTCACTTTTCTCTGGTATGATCACAATGGGAAAGTGGTTCAGTGATGTTTGCCTGTGGAAGAACCATGTTACATCAATCCTAGTTCACATTCTCTTCCTTATACTGATATGGTACCCGGAATTGATCCTACCAACTGTGTTTCTATACATGTTCCTGATTGGTCTGTGGAACTACAGGTTCAGGCCAAGACAGCCTCCCCAAATGGATCCTAAACTCTCCTGGGCTGAAGCTGTTCATCCTGATGAACTAGATGAAGAGTTTGACACATTTCCAAGTTCAAGATCACAAGATGTTGTGAGAATGAGGTATGACAGGCTTAGAACTGTGGCAGGTAGGATTCAGACAGTTGTTGGGGACATAGCCACACAAGGGGAGAGGGTTCAGTCTCTGCTGAGTTGGAGAGACCCCAGAGCAACAAGCCTCTTTGTAGTGTTCAGCTTCTGTGCTGCTGTGATTCTCTATGCAACACCATTCAGAGTGGTGGCTCTGGTTTCAGGCTTGTACTTTTTGAGACATCCAAGGTTTAGGAGCAAGATGCCTTCGGTGCCAAGCAATTTCTTCAAGAGGCTCCCAGCTAGAACAGATAGTTTACTGTGATCTTGTTTTGCAAAGTTTTCGGTTCTTGTAATACATAGTTGTTGTTGTTATACATAGTTACACACAGTTTGCAGTTTCTTCGTTTCCTGCTTTAGTAATAATATATCAGTGTTACTTCAGAATAACAATCGGTGCCTTGAAGTCCCACATCGCTAGAATGTGAGTTGTTAAACAAGTCAGGTTGCGATAGATTATCAATCACTTCATGTATAATAGTGTTTATCAAATTCTAACTATTATTTTAGTTTATGATGATGACTACAAAGTAAACTAAAATGGAAGTTGGAATTTGATTTTCGAAACACTAAATTCTGTAGTTGTTTTTCAGTTTTTTTAGAAAAAATAAATTTTGAAAAGCTATTTCAAATTAAAATTTTAATGATTAAAATAGTTAAGGTGATATTTGAAGTTTAACAAAAGAAAACGATTATTAACAATTAACAAAAGAAAACGATTATTAGTTAAGAAAACGATTAACAAAAGAAAAACTTTTTCCTAAATGAAAAGAATTTAAGTAACATTATTAACATTTTACTACTTGATTAAATGTTGTAATAATTTAAATAGTTTGATTAATTTAATTATATAATATTTAGAATAGCAAATTAAATTAAGTTGTAAATGATTATAGTGACATGTTATAATTATATATATTTTAAGTATAGCATTGTTTTTAAAATATGATATTCGTAAAGAAACTTTGTGCTTTAAAATAAACTACATTTTAAGATGACTGATTGTAAGAAATTTATTTGATAAAAAAAATAAGTTTAAATATTGATTTAAATTAATAATTTAAGTACATTTAAAATTAAACCTATTTATTAACTTAGTTATATAAAATATGAAATAATATATACATATTTAAGAAATTAATTTCATTGTAATATCTTATTTGCGATAGTTAATTGATGGAAAAAAACTATATATATATATATATATATATATATATATATATTTATTTATTTATTTATAATGAGTGTAGTAAATATTTTAAAATTGAATGAATAGATTTAATTTTGTTCTTATTATTTTGTGACGTTGAAGTAAATAATAAAGAAGTATTTAGAAAATATATAAAAATAAAATATTTCTGAAATGAAAAATAAATAGTATATTAATTGAAATTATTAATATTTTAATAATTTATTAAATATTGTAATGATCTAAATAATTTTATTAAGTTAATTATTTAATATATAGAATGACATATTAAGTTAAGTTGTGAAATGATTGTTAATAAAATGGCATATTCCAATTATATATTTGAAGTATTATAGTATTTTTTTTTAAAAAAATATGATTTCTTTTAATGAAAAAAAATAGAAATTGAAATATTGATTTAAATAACTAATTTAAAAGTATATATAAGTAAATCTATTTATTAACTTAACTATGTAAATCATGGAATAATATATACATATCTTAAAAGTAAAATTTATTATAATAGCTTATTTGCAACAGTTAACTGATTCAAGATATATTTTTTGTAATATCTTATTTGCAATACTTAATTAACGGAAGTATATAATTTTGTTGAGTTTAGTAAACATTTTAAAACTGAATAAATATATATAATTTTGTTTTTAATACATTTGTAACATTGAACTAAAATAATAAAGAAGCATTTAAAAAATAAAAAGAAAGAAAAAGCTGTCTAAAAAGAAACAGAAATGGTATATTGTTTTTTAATGGAAAACTGTGTTTTAAAATAAACAATATCTCAGGTCAGGTCCTTTGATTTTAAGAAAATTTTTTGATACTAAAAATTTAAAAGTTGAAGTTATAATTTAAATTAATGATAAGATAACAGTATAAATATGCATTTTCTATTTTTTTGTATATTAGCAAATATGTTTTAGTATTGAAATAATGCAAAATAAGATTTTAAAAAGAGTATGAGTAATCTTTGTTTAATTAAAACATAATAAATAAGTATGAATTAAATGTAGACTCTATCCTCCAATCTCCTATCTCAAGGGGAACAGCTGGTTCTCATCGATCACAGCTTTTTGCCACTAACAGCTGTACATTCTGAATCTCTGTCACTGCTTTTGTTCTTATTCTCACACTCAAAATACATTTCAAAATAATTAATTTCATTTCAGTTTCAAAAATCAATTAATCTCAGTTAAAATATATTTTTTTCTTTAAAAAATTGATAACATTAATGAAAAGTTCTAGTGAAATTAGCTGCATAATTACAATGGTTTTGACCCAGATTCTTTGAAATTTGACAATTCTAGGAACAAAGACAGATAACCTAATTTGATGTTATTTAATGTAGTTCACATCAATATCCTATTTCTGAGGATAATGGTTCCAAATGGCACCCTAATCCTATCTTTAGAATAAATCAAACTGATAACCTTCTGCTTCAGATAATAATAATATCAAAGAAATTTTGTCTTATTCCTGGATAACAATTGATTTATTTAATTAATACCTTGATTGATACATTTACCAGATAAATGTCATCCCCACCAATCTCAATCTGGTAATAATACATATACAAGGTTTTATGTTCTCAGAAATTGCAAGTGTGCCATAAACTGAATATTAAATTAAACCTGATCTGATATAAGCCAAATCTTTAACCTTTGTTATGCTTTGAAAGGGAAACAAACACAAACATGGTATGGTGGTAATAAATGGAGTGCTAATTTTTTTATGGTTAACACACAAGACCCTGTTCAATTATTCAATCACTGGTTCAGTTTCTTGCATAAGGTGATCTAGAAAGAGCAAATAAATCCATCCAAAACTGGGAATTTATACTGATATGTACTACAAAGAATTGGGAATGTACTATACAAACTCTATAAAGAATCAAAGAATGATCTGTTCTATGCACTGATTGAGCCTATTATCAACTGATGAAAATCTACATTGCCTCACATAGTTGAATACATATTCTGTGTATTTAATGAATAATGTGAGGAAAACCTACAGGGACATGCATGCTTCACTTCATGCCTCTCAAGATGATGCTATCAAGAACTGTGGTTCCCATGGAACTGACCTCAAAATCATACTGATTGTCAAAACCAGCTTCCTTTCATGTTTGTGCATCCATTTGTACCAAAAGCTTGGTATGATATGTGCAATTAACTAGGATGAATGATGTTATGAGTCATTGCACATGCACTCAGGAATAGGATATTTAGTGACATCTCTTGCAGCCTTGCTAGTCCTGAGTTCTGGCTGACCTAATGAGTCTTGATGCAGTTCCTTGATGATTCTGTTGAACTCTTCTTCAGGGAGGGAAGAGTTCAGAAAATAGGGTAGCATATGTCTTTTGTTTGGTGTTATATATTTCTTGTGACCTGCATAAGCCCTGTGACCCTGAAATAACATAAAAGTTTCAAAAATTAGAAGCTGTCACATTGTTGTAATATATATAATGCAAACAAAACAACCATATATAGAACTTTCTTAAAGTAGAAGCTCTTTGAACCAGGAATCCAACTAGGGGACTGATTGAGTAAATTTCTCCATAAGCTATTTCTATCTTCTAGAGAAGTTTTTTCCTTTTAAATTTGTCTCCAATGAATGCTTCTAAAAAGGTTTAGCCAAACTTATTCTAGCTAAAGAAATGCTTGTTATAGTCTTACAATACCTGAATTGCATGGCCCATATTTCCTCCATGAGATGGCATGAAAACATCACTCTTCTCAGAGACTATGTAATCTATGGCAGCCATTAGGGAAGCTTTATTTGCAAATGGTTCTAGTTCTTCAGGTAATGCAAGATCTTCCTTGCTGTAAAGATTTTGAAACTCATTGATTAGTGGTTGCAGTGCCTCTTTACCACCTAATGGTTGTCCTCCAGCCCAGTAAATTCTTGCACTTTTTGGAGCTCCTAGAGCTTTAAGCAGCCTATAAGGAGAAAAAAGGATCAGAAAAGCTTCACACACTAACACTTTGAAGACACCTAAATCCTACTTGAACAAGGATTAAGGTCACACTAGTCACTTTTGTTGACAGAGATTAATAACTGATAAAAGCTTATCATGGTAGAAAAAAATCAAATGAAGGATTATTTATATCTACCTGGTAACCTCGACAGCATTTAAGGGACAGAGACCAGCCAGCTTCCTTTCATGGTATGTCATGTTTGATTTTGCAGTTAAGAGCTCAGGCCTATTTATCCTCTCAGTTTTTACAATCTCATCATACTCGGGACTCAAACCAGGTAGACAACCAGTTCTCACCCAGACATCCTTTTCCATCCGTAGATGAAGAGCAAGGTAAGGTCCCTTGCTTTTCATTCTCTCAGCAATGTTGTTACCAAGTTCCTGAACAGGCTTTGCAAACCTCAATGCATCAAAAGCAACCTGAAAAACAAGTGACAACATTCAGAATGTTTTTCTCTAGAGAAACTACCAAATGCCACTTTCATCTTTATATCCAAACATGCATATAAGGTATAAAGGAAGTTCCAAATTGTCTATCCCTCTTTATCATGAGAACATAGACTTTTTCATACCTTGCATCTAAGCTTCTGAAGATCAGGAGGAAGATCCTTTGACAGCCTCGAATCCAGTCCACGTAAAAGCAAGACACCTTCTCTGTTGAACTGCATAGGACAACAAGAATCATGTTAAACTCTTGTTCAACAAGAACACATTTGAGTAAAAGCATAGAAATGATAAACTCTTGTTCAACAAGGACAACAACACTTGTGTATAACACTGCAACAGTTATATTTCTATCAGAAATTTTAGTGATATCCACAGAAATGAACAAAAGTGGAGATAAAACAAACTTACTCTTCTGAGATAGTGTGACCGAATCCAACTGGGAGTGGCATGAGGAGGAGGGCTTCCCTCCACTGGCCTTGTCATTAGATGTGTTGATGGCAAAGCTGAAACCACCCTCACATCATTGGCAAGAACACTCTTGAAGTGCTCCAAATCAAATATATCAGCAAATTCACTGCAAAATGGAAACAAACCTCAGGTAAGGAAAAAGACTCTCTTGTGACATTTCCAAATAAGGAAAGAAATTAAACCAGTATCAAAAACTAGATTGAAACTGCACTTATGCTTTGTGGTCATCATTAAAATCTAATCCAAAAATGATAATCAACTCTTCATTTAACATGAAAGATCAATCAAGAAAGAGACCAGAACAAGAATCTGTATATCTTTTTACCTTTCATCTTCCCAAATGACATTGACTTGCAATATAGGAACAACCAAAGCAGCCCCAAGAATCCTAGCAATGACAACGGCATCAACAATCTGATTCCTCTGCTGATTCATCCCTCCAGAAACCACCACCATGAGGTACCTCCTCCGGTTCTTCACAACTCCCTCACTCTGCCTCCTATACTCCCGGCTGAAACCTAAGCAAGGTTTGTACCCTAACCCATCTGGCTGCTCCCAAAACTCACTCTTTTCAATCTCTTCACCAGTTTCCACCCCTCTCGGAACCTGTGCATGTAACTGCACACTGGTAATCAGAGGCTCAGAAACAGTGTCATCGCCACCATCCAAAACACCACTCTTCCGTGATAAAACTACTCCTCCGGGGAGGGATTTTGAGAAGCCTACTGAGGTTGCACAGGGGAAAGGAGAAAATGGGGTGGCCAGATTGAAGCCCAGCTTGAGCATGGTGAAGAAGGCGAGGAGAGAGAGAATGAAAAGGAACAATCTTGGCCTACCCCACTTGAAAAAGCTGAAGAATTTTGAATGTCTTGCACATTTCTTGGGAGATTCTAGCAAAGATTGAAGAGAAGAGGAAGATATGGAGTTGATGATCTGAGAAGGGACTGAAATGTAAGACAACTTCTTGGCATTGTTCTTGGACTTTGCCATGGCTTTCTTCTTCAAGATTCAATGCTTCTTTGATTGGTGAGTTTTTATAATAGCCTTGTTGTGATGTGTTGTTTGTTAATGGCTAAAATGGCTTTTTCTATTTCAATTATTTTCTAGAGAGAGAAACTATGGAGGAGAGAGAAGAGGCGGCGGGAACACCGAGTTTGTCTGACGACCAAAGGCAACGCGTAAATCAAAAAGTCGCTGCGGTTTTGAGTTTGGACAAGATTGTTTTGTTTGCTCATGATGTGTTTTGAACAAGATTGTTTAATTTTATTGCCTTAACAAATACTAAATATTTATTTAAATGCATGTTCTTTAATTATTTCTATTCAAATACTAAAATAATAAACATTTCTACAAATGTATATTAATTAAGTTAATTGTGCTTTTAAAATCTTTTTTCACACTATACTTTTTAGATAGCCAAATAATTGTTAAATAAGTCTAACAATTTGTTTTTTTTTTTACTTATACAAGGATCTAGTTTTCTTTTAATAAATAAATAAAAATCAATATTAAAAGTTTGAATAAAAAAATAATATTCAAAATTGAAAGCAACCTAGATAAGCATTAAATATAGATTCATTAATATTATAAATGAGTAACTTCTTCACTAAATTTAACTCCTCTCTTACAAATATTATCACATTAATCAACATGTATAATTTAGGTATTTTCACATGGTGAAATATATACTAGATCTTATCTTATTGTTTTCTTTTTTTTTCTTTTTCTAGATAGTGTAATATAGTATTATTTTTCTTTTTTTTCTTCCTATAAGTCCTCCTAAATACTATCCAAATCTTCCATCTTTGAGATGCAAGAATGAGAAGGTTATTAAAAAGAGAAATTTTATTAAAAATGGTCACTAAATCTTTAAAAAAGAATAAGAAATTAAGAAATATTTAATATCAACATGACATTAAAAAAAGGGTTTTGCCAAGTACAGCTCACACCAGCAGATAGTGAATAGATGGAATAGTAAGAAATTGAAATTTGAAACACATGATGGAATAGAAAATTTCTTGAAGTGTGAAAAAGGGTAATAGAAAAAAGATCATGATAGAATATGGAATATTAGGGTTAGGGTTTGGCAACAGTCTCTATAAATGCATAAAAAATAGATATACATTGAAGTGTGTGTGCATTTTTTTCATGGCTTAAGCCAGCTGCCATGGAAGAATGAATCAAAAAGTAAGAAAGGTATCATTGAATATTTATTGGTAACTTCCACAATGTTTATTCTTACCACAAATTGAAAAGTAATTACAAACACTTTTTATATTATATTATGAACATATTTGAGATAGTTTGCTAAAAAAAAAAAACTATCAAAAAAATTATTTTATGTATTATTCCTTCTAATTTACAAAATTTTATATTTATCTTAACTCTTTTGTATTTAAATTTAGCCTTTCAATTTTATCCTAACAGTTTATATAGAAGCAAATCTAATTTTTTTTTTTTATTTTAGGTATTTTCCATGTGAAAGTAAAATTCATACTTTTTTTCAGATTTGTGAAAAATAATGAGAAATAATTCTAAATGTGAGATTTTTAATATTCAAAATAGGTAGAATTATTATTATTATTATAATAGTCTCTGTTTTAGGACCCACTTGTCATTGCCAGCTGGATCCTCTTCATTCTACAGACACCTCTGACACGTGAGACAAACTCATGTTCCAACAACTGACACGTCAGCACTGCTTTGTCGTGTGGGAATGTGCCCTATCACAATTTTTCTTTTTGTCCATTTGTTAAATTTAGTTATGTTTTAAATAAAATGGAATTTTTGCAATTATTTTTTAAATTTTATATCAAGTAAATCTTATTTTTAATTCTTAACTTAAAAAGTTATTCACAGAAATAAAGAAACATGGGTTTTTAATTTGGTCAACATTTTCCACCAATGAAGAAGCTTTGTGTCTTCAAGTTTTCACAAAAGTCATGTCAACAATTATGACATTGTTAGGTTTACTGCAACTACTTTGTTACAGTGTTCTCTATCAAACTTTTTTCAAAATGATTTTATATAATTGTATATATAGTAAATTATATTTTATTTCATTCATAAAATCACATTTTAATTCATTTTTATATTTTTTAAAATAAAGATTAACCTCAGAAAAAAACACACCTTAGAAAAATGGAGATTAACTCCATGTGTAGCCTCCAAAAACATCTTTTTTTGTCACTTTCTTTCGCCATTATATTCCTAATAATTAATATTTCATTTTCATTCCATCATAAACATAGAAAAATGGTGTCATTTAAAAAAATATTATGAATAATTGCCACTACCAAGCACAATCTCATGTCACCAACATGATCTACTTAGTTTCATGATTTTAATATATAACAATTCAATTATCAAAGGATACAAACAATAATTATTTCATCCCAAGCCTTCAATTTATTAAGCTAAATTTTAAATTATCTACTATAATGCTTAGTTGGGTTTAATCATAATAGAATTTGAATGTAAAAAATTTATGTACGAGTTCAAATAACTAAAAATTAAAAAGTTTAGTATTTTATTAAAAATTTATTATTTTAAGGTTTTGAGTTAAAAAATAATTAAAAAATTTATATAAATTTAAACTTATATTTTATGATGAATTATCCATTAAATGACAATATTTTTAACTAATAAATAAGATGTTATGGTAATGATAAATTTTTTTATTGTGTAATAATCTCTAACTACTTATAAACCATGCTTTAACAACTCTTAAATATGTGCAAATGGGTACCTAGTTTCTTTAGTTTTCTACAATTTTCTTCAATTATTTGATCATTATTGATTGTTTTTCCATGATAATAAGTAATTAAGATTAAGAAAATAGTTTGTGGGGATATTAAGGGCAAGTGGGGGAAAACTTTCTATTAATATTATTAAGACTTTAGGAATATGCCAAAAACTTCATATTTGACAAAGAAAGAGAAAACCAACCATCATCAATATATTCATATCTTTCTTTTTCTAAGCTTAAACCGATTTATGATTGGTCAAAGTCATTGAGAATTATAAAGGCTAATGTCCATATTAAATAACCTAACATTTCCCTCTCACATGACCCATTAAGAATAGCACATAGCATTTTATTTTATTTTTATTTGTTTTTTTTTTAAGGAAGAGTGCATTGTAATGGAAGAATATTAACCCTGTACTAATGATATTGGAAACCTAGTTTGCATCCATTATGACACATTTTCTATGGTTGGAATGGTAGCAAGAGAAGGTTGAATTGCACCATTAACTAACCACTACTCAAGCTATTTATTAAATCTTTTTTCAATTTTGTAGTATTAAGCAAGGAATATTGCACAAACAAGTAACTCTTTGCAATTGAATTGTTGAAAATTCGGTGATTATGGTCAAATTTGAGTATAATTGAAGAATCCATATCTAGTTTTAGTTAAGAATATGTTATATATCTTTGAAGAACCTATCTCAAAATTAAAAAAAAAAAACATCATGAGAATTTGTTATAATAAATTGTGTTAAATATGTTTTTGGTCCCTTAATTTTTAATAAAAATTTAAATCAGTCTCTCTTCGAGACCAATTTAGTCTCTCATCTTTAATAAATGGGTGAATTTAGTTATTTTAACCAGATTTTGTTAAGTTTATTTGACGTTTAGATGCGTTTCTAAGTAAATATTGAAACAAAAATGAGTTAAACAAGGTAAATAACTCAAATATTATCATAAAATGCGTTTAAAAGTCAAATAAACTTAAAAAAAAACGGGTTAAAAAGACTAAATACACGTATTTCTAAAATTGAGGGACTAAATTAGTCTAAAGTTTCAATGATGAATTATTTTTAATTTCCACCGAAAGTTAAAGGATAAAAAACATATTTAATCCAATAAATTTTAATGATGTAAGAATTGTAAAATAAATAATTGATATTATCTTGAAATTTTTAAATTAAGAAATTGGTAAACATATTCCAAACCCATTAATGGTGTGGGTGAACACCAATCATGGTTTTGCTTCATCATTGACAAAGTAGAAAAATACAAGAAGGTGACAAGTGGGTCCTACCCTAATGTGTACATATTAACCTAATTTTATGAATAAACCCCTTTTGAAGGAACTCTACCTTTAATTCCAAGGAAATTGAATGGCCCATCTTGCTTTTGTCAGAACAGACAAGTTATATAACTGGGTTCTAAACATGGCCCATTCGAGTTTTTTTTCTTTAATATTTAGTAATCACAAGTATATAGAATTTTTATTTGTTATCTAACTAATTTTCACCTTTTGTGTATTCTAGTGTAAAAAAAACTAGTATTTAGTGAAATTAAATAAAAATAATAATTCCTAAATGACACTATTATATTATTTTAAAGAAAAATTATATCTTTACTCTTATTATATATAGGATAGAAATATTAAATCAACTAACTACTATTTTTAATCAATAGAAAAATAATTAATTTTTTGTATAGATATTCAAAGTGAAAATATTCAATCTTTTTTACCGAGATGAAACCATTCTAGTTATCTAATATTTTTTTATTGAATACAATAAAATTATTTATCATTTTTCATTAATCTCAGTATTTTTTATATTAATTATAAAATTTTATATCTCTTGAGAAACGAAGACAAGTAAGCAAAATTACAATACAAAATAATAATCACGTTATTAAATTAGTGAAAAAATTAAATGATTAGAGCTTCATTGAAAAATATAAAATTGTTGAATATTCAATAAAAACTCAATTGAAATAATCAAATCTAGATCCGAAACTTAATTACACAAAATTAAATTTACAAAAATTAAAAAGATCAATTAAATATTCAAATTGTGCTTGTTGTAAATATATAAAACAAAAGGATAAATATAACAATGATAAAAATAAACATTAATAAAAAAAACAAGAGTTTTATAAAAAAGATGTGTTTAAATAAAATACAAATAATTGGAATCTTTTTATTTATCTAAAAACTAAAAGTGCAAAAGATAATATGTAAGATATTGTGACTCCCAATTTCTTCATGTTTAATTAAGCTAAATATAATTATACATAATTTGAGAAACTATCCTTAACTACCCTAACATATAAATTTACATTGATTAAACATAAAATGAAATTATAATACATGAATGTAAATTTCAGAAGACATAAATTTTACATGGTAAATTAAGATTAAAATTATATTTTAAAATATTATTTAGAAAGAATCTAAACAATTATTGAAAGTGAAGATTGGGAGAAGCAAAAGTGATTTGAGAAAGAGGATAAGGAGAAGAGGGTGTGATTGGATTTAGGGTTTGGACACACCAAAGTGGGAAAGCTTTGTAATGAGGAAACAAAGCTTTGTTACATGTGAGGATTGTCTCTTCCATGTGCATTTATTCAATCTTTTTGGTTCATGTCTATTTAACCAAACATTCCATCTTCTTTTTAATCTTATAAAAAAAGGGACTCCATTGTGCATTATTGGAGCTACAATGTTTCACCATCATTCTAATTATCTAAACATAAACCAAAAAAAAAAAAAAAAAAGTCACTCATAGTTGGGTCTTATATTTCTTTGTTAATTTAGTTTTGCTTTCAATGTGTATTCTAATATTAGTAGGAGAAGAAATTGTCTACCCTTATTTCTATTTTTTTCTCCAAAATTTTGGATATAAAAAAATTAGCTTTCGAAGGTTGTAGAGGAACATTGTTGTTGGCCCCATGCCTATGATAGAGAACACACTACACCATTGATGTTGGGGAGGAGAATTAAAAATGCATTTTTTTTCTCAGATAATGTACTATATAGGCATCTAATCAACTTAAACTATCGTGTTTTATTTTTCAGAATTTAAAAGTTTGTTAAAGCATTAAATACTTAAATTTGTATGAATTAAATGAATGCCACTTAGTTAAAGAGTAAGATCTATTATCAAGTTGATTAAACATTGTTTATAATAAGTAGGGGTGTGGTCGGCGGGTCAACCTACAAGCTCGTCAAAATAAGTTAGGCGGATCGAGATATTGAGTTCGTTGGCTCGCAAAAGTCAAGTTCGCATAATCTACAGCTCGCGCAGATTGGTCCGCGGCCAACGTTATAAAAAAAATGTGCACTTGTATATACTAGTTACTTTGCATCTAGACTTCTGCATGAACGTTCCAATTTTTTTGTATGAGTAAAAAAGACAAGTGCTATGTATTTTTAAATGTGTTAAAATTTGAAAAATACATCATGTATGTCAAAGTACAAATATTAATATGATGAAAATATTGAATTATCAATTTATCATCCAACTCCCCCAAAATCTTTGCTTAATTTTTGTGAACTTGTTAAAACTTTTCAATTCATTAAATATTGAAAGCTTTGTTATACTTTAAAAAGAAAAACGATTCAGCCTGCAAGCTAAAACTCATACTGAGCGGGTCAAACTTTCTCACCCATCACACGTTTTGCAAATCAAGTACGGGACGAATCTAAAGAGATCCACTCGGACTTGTATTACCACCCCTAATAATAAGGAGAATAAAAGTGAATCAACAACTTAGCCGAAGTAAGTTGGCTCACCACAAATTGCTAAAAATAAACCAACAAAATTCGACTTATCTAATATGTTAATCATTTAATTTATTTTATATATTTATTATATTTCAATAAAAATGAATTGACTAGTCTCAATTTTTTATAAGCTTAAAATCAAACTGTTCATTTATTTTATCAAATATTATTAAAATAATAATTAAAATTTAAAGTATTAACTTAAACTGCTAACAAATAAATTAAATATTCTAAATATTAAAATATTGATGAACAATATTTTAGTCTTTGAAAATATCAAACTATCAACCTACAAAATTAAATAATTACAAAAAAAAACTTATGAAATAATCAATAAACATGAAAATAAAGATTTGTTATTAGAATGCACCTTCATTTTGCCTAAGTTTAACTCACGAGTTAAACAAATCAATTACAATTTATACAACATTTAAAAAATAATGATTTTTTTTTACCTAAACCACGTAAGTTAACTTACAAATTAGAAACCATTTTAATTTTAACCTTACTAGTTCCGACCCAAATCATTAAGAAATGAAATGCTAGTTCGGCATAAATTGTAAAGTTTAATTCGTTCATTACAAACTCTTCTAATGTTAATTGATATTGGGTATTCCCTTTTTGTATATTTGAGAAAATGGTAGAATAAGATTTGAGTATATCATGTTAAATATATTATTTAATTTTGTCATTTTTACCTTACATAAAACTTAGACTCACACTCAGATTATTTTCGACAAAATCAAACACAAATATAAGAAGTAAGACAAAAACGCAAAACTGAGGAAGAGATTAATGGAAGTTACACAGATAGATTATCAGAAATCATCAAAGTCTGCATAGTTCTTACAATGGCCTAAAGCAAATGACAAGGATTAAGAAAGAAAAACAGCATATTCTTTTCTTTACCTTACTCCATCAATTCATTGGTGAAGAAATATTTTGAACCACAAAGCTGATCTTTTACGGTATCTTTTGAGTCCATTCTTGTAATCCACATAAACCAGTCCAAACCGAAGACTGTAGCCAGCACGCCATTCAAAATTGTCCAACAATGACCATGCAAAGTATCCCTTCACCCTCACTCCATTCCTACCAAATTCATACTTTTAGCCTTCCAAATTCTTTGAACTCATAACAACAATGAACACTTTAAACTCACCTTATGGCTTTATGAAGATACACAAGGTGGTGGCTGTAGTAATCTATCCTTGCTCTGTCATTAAGTACCATTTTTCCATCATTAACCTCATCAATTCCTGCAAAAGTTTGCATGGCACAATTCATGGATACAGAAAAACCAGTGTTGTAGCATGGTAAAGATTGTATTTTAGAAAGAACAAAAAAGTGACATGGATCACCCCAGAAGATTTTTTACCATTTTCTGTTATGTAAATAACAGGGTTGTTGAATTTCTCCTTGGTGTATTCTAGTAGACCTTGAATTCCTGGTGGATAGACGTAGAGCCAGTCCGAGGCTGCCTGCAAAATATTCATTTCTCACATGCTTTGTGAAAAATTCTATGGAAGAGGTAGGGTGAAAAATTCAGCCTGGATCAGTTATCTCGACTCGACTTTTAACCCAGGCTTAAAGCGTTGTTTTTAAGATTTAATTGAAGTATTGTAATAAGGTCAAATCCAACTTCGACTTGACCTTAATCCATTTGAGAGGGGAATTTGGGGGTTGAGACTTTTTTTTCGGCCTTGTCATTTGGGGTCAGGACTGATCCATGGGACACGAGCCAAATTGACAACTCTAACTCAGACTAATGTAATGATAAGTAATCATTGTCATGCACTGAATGACAGAATTTAAAGTGAGTAAAACTTATCTTCATATACAAGTACCTTTGGACCAATGAGAACTCCATTTCTTCGAGCTGATGCAAATGCAACAACAAAAAGGTATCATGCAAGTTTATGAGGAAAACTCAATAGAAGTTGATTGAAAAGTGTGTGTGAGCTTCAGTTAGAATAGCTTACAGGTAAGTGTAACACAAGCATCTGTGAAAGCAGTTGGTCTTTCACGTGGGCATGGAGCACTAGTTGCATAAGCTGAAGTGTAATAATTTAACCCTATGAAATCAAAGGACCCTTTAACCATCAAATATTCACTTCTGGTAAACTTTGGCAAACGTCCTCCAACATTTTTTACCATTATCGCCGGATATGCGCCGGAGTAAAGTGGTTCCATGAACCTTGAATGAACACAAAAAAATGAGTTAGACCTAACCATGTCACAGAAAATGTTAAAAACAAAACCAAATCCAAGACATTCCTAGTGGTCAATGGCTAATAAGGAAAGAAATCCTAAATGGCTCAAAAGCCTTACATTTTCTTAAAATAAAAGATATGCAATAGAAAGGAAAGAAAGATATATTTTTCTGCCATGAAATTTACCATGAATGTAAACAAAAAAAGAGTGTTTCTTAGTGGAAAAGACACTTACCAGTCATACATAAAAGCAAGACCTCGATATGCAGCTTCTCTGTCCTCTTTTGATTGAGAAAGTGGCAGAACCCAGGCAGAATTCAATGTTACCCCAATTTGACCCTTCTGAGAAACCTATTAGAAAATCATTCACCATCACATAATTTTCTATGTAAAATCTTAAAAAGTGATCTTAATCTTAACTCAATACTACAAAACCAGTTTTTAAGGTAAAGATTTCCCCTAGTTTTATATACTATATTTGGACACCATCTCCAGTTGATATGAACTTGGATTTTTTTTTTTTCCAATATAAAACAAGGGAAAAAAAGTGATTTTTGGTTCCTATACTTTCAATGAAACTTCACTTCAGTCCCTCCACATTCAAACTGATAATGTTAATCCTCAAACTTCTGAAAATATGTGAACTGAGTCCTTATTTCAAGTTTGTAATGGTCAAAAACTGTTACTAAATGCTAAGTTTAACAAGAGGATGGACTAAATTCATACCATAACCTCTTTTCTCTCAAAGTTAGGAACTAAAATCTCATTTTTACTTTAAAAACAAGAATAATGCATTAACCTGGAACTTCTCCCTGTAAACTTTTACAGCTGCAGCATGAGAAAGAATGAGGTGGTGTGTAACCACATAGGGCTCAGTGGTAGAATCACCGGCCGTGCAGTTAGCAAACCACTTGGAGCATCTATTGGGTGGGGATCCACCATCTCCATAACCTTGAGTGCTATATAGAACTGGTTCATTTAATGTAATCCAGTGTTTAACCCTGTCACCAAATTCCCTGAAGCATACTTCTGCATAATCTGCAAAATCCTGACTGTTTGCATAATCAAAAAATCAATTCTTTATCAGTTGTGAGTGAAGGGAAAGGACAAGTCCATGTCCATGTCCATGTATTCTAGAGAACATAATGATCTCACTATTGCTTACACAATTTTGGGATTCAGAAAACCACCATATTCATCTTCAAGAGCTTGAGGGAAATCAGAGTGAAATAGAGTTATAAAAGGTTGTTGTCCTGTAAACAAAAACAGATACATCTAGTTTAGTTTGATTTGTAGAGTATCAAGAGAAAGAGAGCATGAAAATTAATTCTACAAACCATTTGCTATCAGATCATTTATGAGATTGTTGTAATATGCAATGCCTTCGCGGTTAACTCCTCCCTGCAAGTTTCCACCTAAAATCAAGGTAGTTTAAACTTAACTGCATTATGAACAAACCATACAAAGCTCTTCTGACCATTGTGTGTGATTCAAGATAAAGTGTTAAGAATTTCCTCAAAACATGCAAACTCATGATTTAAATTAGCATCTTGTTATACAAAACAATAAAAGAGATGATTATAGTTTCTCACGGGGTAGTATTCTTGGCCAAGAGATGGAGAACCTGTAGGCATTGAATCCAATATCCTTCATCATAGCAACATCACCCTAAAAAAAAAAAAAATCAAAATCATCAATCTAGATGAAATAAAATCTCACAAAACTAGGGCAATTCTTCTAGAACTAGATTTCTAAGTTCAAAATTATGAGAAAGAAAGTACCTTGTAGCGGTGGTATGAATCAATGGCAACATCTCCATTACTGTGGTCTGCTATTCTATCTGAAAAACCAAGAAAAATGTCTCAACATTTTGTATAAACCAACTTCATTGTTCAACAAACCAACTCTGTTCTATCAAATAGTACATTGCATAAACCAACTTCATAATGAGAAACCCAAAATCAATTTGGTCAAGCAAATGGTGGACATGCAAACAAATAGAAGGCATGCAAACCTGGGTGGTTATGAGTGAAAGTGTCCCATATACTAGGGCCTTTGCCACCTTCACGTGCAGCACCTTCATACTTCAAACCCCAATAGCACAGAGCCCAGAAAGGAAACAGAAAAGTGCCAAGTAAGAGACAAAGATCCAACCTTTACACATAAAGATGCAGAGGTTTGAGCAACTTGGGACAGAACAAAACCTGGTAAGCTGAAGAAGCTGTTCCAAAGAAGAAATCTGAGGGAAAACTGCTCCGATTAAGAGAAGCTGCAGAGTGAAAAAGAGAAAGCGTTGCAAGGAGAAGAACAACCTTAAGCCACATTGTTCAAATCTGAACGAATGAACTCAATTCTCAAACTTGGTTTGGTTTTTGCCCCCCAACACTGAAACTTTATATTATTTAACTATCTTCACCATGTATTTAGGAACCCCACAAGGAAAAGTAGGATTCTTTGTTTTTTGCAAGTGAAAAGGTGAGAAAAATTGCTGTTATATTGATTATTATATTTGTTTTTTTAGATGATGTGGTAAGAAAGGGTAAAGTACTTGAAATGAAAAAAGATGCTATTATTCCAGAAAAGGGTTAAGAGGTTCCATGCTTAAACCACTTCAACTTCATGCCATCTTCCTCATACCATTCCAGTTGTGTTGTCAAAGCTATGAAAATGTGTTATCTTTTCTTGAAGTTGATGAAAACCTTTGAAGGAGGGTGAAAAATAAAATTATTATTTCTAAAATTTAATTTATTAATTTTTACAATATGTTTACTTGAAGATATCTTTCATTATATCAAATGTCTTAGTTTGTGTTATACTTCCCTAATACCACATCATTTTAAAAATTTTAATGTATTTTTTATTTCAATACATTTCAATTTTAAGATTTTAAAAAGCTAATTTAATTATTATAATTAAATTTTAATGTTACTCTAAACAATGTAGCAATGAAGACAACCTATACTATGGTACTTCAAATTAGTTCCTAAAAATGTTGAGTAATAGAAGTGGACAACCTATGATACTAAAAAAACAGTACCCTAGAATCCAAACTTAAATTAGAAAGCTTGTCAGCGCATTTACTTTCTTCTTTCTATAGATGTGTGTGTGAGAAAGAAACATGAAAATCAATAGCCTTACATATATACAAATACAACATCTTCCTCTATTAGATCTTAAGAAAAAGCGACAACTATTTCAAACACCTTTGATATTATCTTTCAAGAGGAAACCATTATCATTGAAATTCTTTAGAAGTTGCAAGATAGTTATCTCATCCCACAATACATAATCATAAATTGATAAAACAACCGTTCAGGTTATCTTTCATATGTGTAGGAATGACAATCTAAGATAGATTATGAGTCTGTAAGAAAATATGTAGGATAGACTAATTATTTTAGTCTGCTAATCCGTTTAGGTTTGTTTTGTGTAACTCACAATTTGTATGACTTGCATGACTAACATAATTTAAATTTCTAAAATTTAGTAGCACCAGCATAATATGTCGTATGTGTTCTTTCTAAACAACTTACTTATTTGTGTTTTTTCTTCGATCCATCAAATAGTACCTCGCTCATTCGCATCTAATCCATCCAAAAACAATTTTCTTACCAATATTTCTTCCATTATTTTAATTCAATTCAAAATTATATTTATATTTCAATACTTGTACTTACAAATTAAAAATTATAAAATTGTAAATATTATTCATTTTAAAAAATAGACTTACAAAATTTATTATTTCTAATAATTTAATTAAATAAAAGTAGAAGTTATTAAAAATTTTCATTTTAGTATTCTACATAAATTTTGTTTAAACATATAATTTCTTACATGGATAGATCGTGAACCGACCTACAAACTAACGGGTTACAAACCGACCTACAAATCCACGAATTGAACCACAAGTTTGTAAATCAAATATTATGTAAAAAAAACTAGAAAAATTAATCAACATTTCTTATATCGGTCAAGTCAATCCAACCCTCTTTTATCATGAGTTAAAACCAAACATAACGTTTGGATTGTCATTCTTAATACTATGTAATCATTGATACAACTTAACCAATATTTTTTATTTTTTATTGTTTTCAATTTTATAACATGTTTCAATGGAAGATTCCTAATACACCTTAGACCATCTTTAATGCAAGAGTTACCATGTAAAATTTTCTTTTTTGGTCTCACTGTAACACTCATGTTTGTTACAACTTGTTAGAAAAATGGATGTTTTTAAAACATTTTTGTTTACTATGTTTAAGACTTCTTACAACTCATTGGAAAAGAATATACTTTTAGCATTTTTGTTTTTATTTTTAGATTTTGGAATCTTTTATAATAATCGTAATCTTAAATTTTATGTCGTATATTTTTGATTTAGACGTCTTAAATTTATGACTTTTTTATATGATACGGGAATGTGGCTAGTATTATATTTATGATCTTAAATATAAACATATAAAGAAAGACACCTTAATAACAGATCTGTAAAGTGTATCTCAACAAACTACCACAATAAATGTCACCATTTTTTTATAGAAATAAAATAAAGATAGCAAACATTTATCGAATTTTCTAATAGATTATATGTTAAATTATTCAAGAGGTTTTTATTGTTATAGTCAAATCTCAATAGATTCCCTCATTTTTATTTTACTTAATTGAGTTTTTATTTTGAAAAATTCGTTGTAATTAGGTCATTTTGGTTAGTAGTACATTAACATGGTTAATTATGTATTACGTGTTAGCATGTGATTTTTCTATTTTTTTAATTATTTATTTATTTTTTATAATTTAAAAAAATAAAAATTGTCACGTGTCAATTTGATATTGTGTCAAGTGACAGAGACAATGTGATGTGATAGTGATAATGTCAAGTGTCACATTAGATGTGAAAAGTCTTAATGTAATCCTTGTATTTGTTATTTTATCTCATTTGAGACCAATTTTTTTAAAACTGAATCAATTTCATTCCTATATAAAATTTAATTTTTATATAAATTTTACAATGGTACTTTTATTATAATTGATATTTTTAACAAAATTAAGTTTATTTAAATGTATATTTTGCATTGAATTTTATTTAAATTTTGTTTTATATATATATATATATATTTAATTTATAGATAAATGTTAGAGTTGCTTTAAAAATAAAAACTTTATAAATTCAAATATAAAATTTTAAAACAATTTTATTCAAATCCAATGTCCTTCGTTATATCTACATTTTTCTGCTAATTTTTCTACAAAAGACTTAGAAATACCTCATAGCTATGATAAGAATCAATAATAGTGTCAGATTTAAAACTCTAAGTCAATGGAAACGATATACTGATGGAGGAAGGCAAATATATAAGATTAGAGCAGAGTAAAATATATATTTTTTTTATATACTTAGTAATAATTTTAACAAAACAAAGAATGAACTTATCTACCCTCGTGTACGTGTAGGTCGGCCATCGATCAACAATAGACTCTCCACTACTTTGATCTCTTATCCTATATGCTAAAATATTAAAACACAAAGAAATTCTTGTGACCACTTTAAATTTAAGTTGGCGTCAAAGTTAGTAAGGTGATGTTAAACCAAGTTAACATGCTCAAGGACTCATTCTTCAAAAGAAAAAACAAAAAATCTTACAAGTTAAAAAAGTAAAACCAATGAAAATTTTGGCAATCTTCCAATAAAATTGGTTCATTTGTCACGGATGAACAAAGAAAGAAAGCTCAATTTAATAAAAAGGGTAATGTTTTACAATTTTCATACTAGTTGGAAAAAATTCTTGCAACAACAAAGAAAAAATAGTGAAGAGTGGTAGTTTACAAAAGTCATGGAAAAATAGTGAAGAGTGGTAGTTTACAAAAGTCATGGAGGGATTACCAACTTTGAGAAACTCAAAATTACAGAAAAAGTAGCAAAAGCACAAGAAAGATCACAGATTATGCCATTTACACTCAAAATTTGAGTTCTCATGCTCACACTTTCTGCCTTGTAACATAAACTGACTGTGAAATGATTCACCAATTTATACCTTAGAGTACATCGTCTTTAAGAATCTAAATATCTAAATATGAATCTAAGTCTCACATTAATTAAAAATGAGAAAGTAGAGCATTATATAATTTTTCTTAATTTGATTTTGAAAGGTATTCTCTACCTTATAATTGACATTGATGCAATTTACTATCTGTATAAAGCTGTTTCTCTTTTTCTTATAGTATGACATATGAAATTTGACAAACAGTTAGTATTTGATAAACATTTTCTAAGTTACACACTTGGTCGAAACTTCATTGTATTTATTTAGTATGCAGATATTAAGGTAGTTCAGCCTTCTCTGTCCACACATCCTTATATTGGACCTTCTCAACATTATATCAATTGAATTAATCAAGAATAGCATAAAATTGATGAAATTTATTATTTATGAATAAAAATAATTGCTTTATTATTTAAGGCATTTGACCACATCAGACTTTGTAGGTTCTTATTTATTTATTTTTACATAATTAGGATAGTTTTTTTTTAATTATCAAAATTAATTTATCGAAAATATTAAATAAAGGACCAGTTGGGTTTCAAAAAAATAAAATAAAATTCAGGACATAAAAGTTGTATTTTGTAATCTGGTTATTTTTATTAAAGTATATTGTATACACAATTTTATTTTAACTATAACTTTTATTTTTTTAAACATGATTTTAAATTTTTTATTTTTTATGCAAATTCATTTTTTTTATTTTAATCCGTTTGCATAGAAGATATTTTATTTGAATTTTCAAGAAAAAGTTATGCCTCTAAATGCAATCTTTGTTTTAAATGGAAGAATTTTCCTAAGAAACTTTATGAGGAGTTGAATAGAAAGGTAAGAGCAGGTAAAGGATTTAAATGAAGATATGTGACTTTTATAATAATTAGCAAAACTCTCAGATTCTTTATAATTTTAAATAATTTTTCAAACTTTCAAGGATTACTTATATATTTTAGCACTAAATTATTATAATTTCACAAATTTTATCGTTTAATTTTATTATCATACTTTTGAATTTTATTAATTTTATGAATCATATAGATTCGATCATCTTATGCTAATTTAGTAGTTATTTACTAATCAAATGGTTGAACATGTGCAAAGACTTTGCAGTGTTTTGTTATCATACAAAGAAAAGAAACAAAAAGCTCAAGACAAAGACCGTATCAAACAATAGCAGAGACCATGACAACAACGAAACCATGGTATCATCATATAAAAATGTTGTTCGATGAATCAAAATTCAAAGGTTGGTTGAGAGCTACGATGGCTTCTCTAACTTTTCCTTATTCGTACGTTGTTCTGCTAACCGTTCTCCTCTTTCTCTCATCTTTGTTCAGTGCCGCTACTTCTTCAAACTGTGGTGATTCTAGTGTGAACTTAACCTCCTCTCTGAACACCAATGATTCATCAACGACATGGAATTCACCTTCTGGTCACTTTACCTTTGGTTTCCAAACAGTTGTATACGACAACAAGGAGTTCATGTACGTGCTCGGAGTTTGGTTTGCCAAAGACCCCAACAAAACCATGGTATGGTATGCAAAGCCAGAAAACGAAAAATCTCATCTTTTTCCATTAGGGTCAACGGTGAATGTCACAGACAAAGGAATTGTAGTGTATGATCCAAAGGGTCGTGACATGTTGTGGCAACGTCCAGAAAACAACACTGTTGCTTTGGTATCGTGTGCTTCTGTGCTGGACAGTGGAAGTTTTGAGCTTGTGGGTGAGGATGGGAAGAAGGTTTGGGAGAGCTTTGAGGAACCCACAGACACTATTTTGCCTGGTCAGAATCTGTCTAGGCCTAGAAGCTTCAGAGCACGCCAATCTGATGCGAGTTTTGATGATGGGAACTTTGAACTCAGTTGGCAGGGTGATAGCAACTTGGTTCTTTACTATTATCCAAAATCAAGCAACGATGATGGTGAAAGAGCTGAGTCTCCAACACACGAGGCTTATTGGGCCACTGGAACTGTCGGAACTGAATCACAGCTTTTCTTTGACGAGTTTGGACACATGTACATAAAAAATGACACGGGCACGGTGCTCAGTGATATCACAAATGGTGGATCTGATGAGTTCTTTTACATGGCGAGAATTGACCCTGATGGGGTTTTCAGACTATATCGCCACCCAAAAGGTGTGTACCTATGAAAAACATCGTCATTGCCATTTGTTTCATGTTTAAGATATAGAACTATGTTTGAGATAGAAGATATAGAACCATGTTATTCTTAATGTTTCAGAAATATGTTCTTAATTTGGTAGTATCTATGTTTCAAATATAGATGAGAACAAAGGTGTTGCTAATAGCTGCAGTGCAAGGTGGTGGAGTGTGGAGCAAAAGCATCCAGATGATATTTGCCTTTCCTTCACGAAGCAAACTGGGAATGTTATCTGTGGTTTTAACAGCTACTGTGTTAGCATCGGTGACAGGACCAATTGTGAGTGCCCAGAACATTATTCTCCTTTCGAACATGACAATCTCATAGGTTGTAGACCAGATTTTCCACTGCCCAGTTGCAACAGAGACGGGTGGGAGCAGAATAAGGATCTTGTAGATTTCAACGAGTACACCAATCTGGACTGGCCTCTCTCGGATTATGACAGATTAATAGAAACTGGAATGAACAAGAGTTTGTGCAGACAAAGGTGCCTTGAAGATTGCTTTTGTGCTGTGGCCATATACGGAGAAGGAAGTTGTTGGAAGAAGAAGTATCCTCTGAGCAATGGAAGAAAACATGGTAATGTGACTAGAATAGCTCTTGTCAAGGTGCCTAAAACAGATTTAAACAACGGTGGAAAAGAACAGACCACACTTGTTCTTGTCGTGTCAATACTCCTAGGAAGCTCAGTGTTCATCAATGTTGTCCTACTTGTTGCTTTGTTTGCTGCTTTTTTCATTTTCTACCACAAGAGGCTTTTGAACAGTGAAAACCTATCAGTTGGTACGGTGAGTCACTTCACCTACAAGGAGCTCGAAGAAGCAACCACAGGGTTCAAACAAATGCTGGGTCGAGGTGCTTTTGGGAAAGTTTATAAAGGGGTGTTGAGATCAAGATCAAACACGAGTAGGTACGTTGCAGTGAAGAGGCTTGACAAGGTTGTGCAAGAAGGTGAGAAGGAGTTCAAAACAGAAGTGAGTGTGATTGGACAAACACACCACAGAAACTTGGTTCGTCTGTTTGGTTATTGTGATGAAGGGGAGCATCGTCTTCTGGTGTACGAGTACATGAGCAATGGTTCATTGGCTGGTTTTGTGTTTGGGATCTCAAGGCCTCATTGGAACCAAAGAGTGCAAATTGCTCTGGGGATTGCAAGAGGGCTAACATATTTGCATGAAGAGTGCAGCACTCAGATAATTCACTGTGACATAAAGCCTCAGAATATACTCTTGGATGAGTTTTTCACTCCAAGGATTGGTGATTTTGGGTTGGCGAAGTTGTTGCTGGCCGAGCAAAGTAAAGCTGCTAGAACTGGTTTGAGAGGGACAATTGGTTACTTTGCACCAGAATGGTTTAGGAAAGCTACGATCACAACGAAAATAGATGTTTACAGCTTTGGAGTGGTGCTGTTGGAGATCATATGTTGCAAGTCAAGTGTTGGTTTTGCGTTGGAGAGTGAAGAAGAGGCACTCATAGATTGGGCTTATCGGTGTTATAGCCAAGGGAAGGTGGGTAAAATGGTGGAGAATGATGAGGAGGCTGAGAATGATGTGAAGAGAGTGGAGAAGCATGTGATGGTAGCAATTTGGTGCATTCAAGAGGATCCTTCACTGAGACCTTCCATGAAAAAGGTTACACAGATGCTTGAGGGTGTTACACCAGTTTCTGTGCCCCCTTGCCCTTCTATCTTCACTTCATCTTCTTTTTAAACCTTGATTACTTTGTAACTGCTTGATGGTCTTACCAAAATTTTCTTTAATATCGGTAGAAATACAACATCAGGGAACTTCAATTCAAATATAAGATATTAACACCACCGACTCAAAACTTTAGATTATATAATATATCTGCTGGGTGTGAAAGTAGGTCAACATTTCTATGGGCAAATAGGGAGTTTCCTAATACTTATCCAAGTACTTATTATTTTTGGATTTTGGATTGTAATCGATATTTTATTAGTTTCAGTCCTTTTGATTATTCGAAATATGTAAACTATTCTCACTTTCGATCATAATTTATTTGATTATGTTTTTGAATTTATTTGAGATGTTAACAAAACTCAGATAGGAGAAGAATATGGTTTGTGCATTCTTTTTATTGGAATTTTGTTTTTATCTATGTTTGTTTCTAATTGGTCAAGGGCGAGTTTATGAGTCTTCGTTGTTTTGATACGATGTTAATCATTTTAATTTTTATTCGATATCAGACTTAAACTCATTCTTAAATTTTCGGTCGATGGTTATACTTAATGTAAGTGTTGCAAGGGAAACTTTTGATGGAAAGAATCTTCACATTTGGAATTCTTCAAATACATGAATATTATGAAGACGAACTAATGATTCTGATACCGGTTTTTTTTGAAGGAAATTCGCAAAATATTCAACATAATTTTTCTAGTATCTTGGAAGTGATTCATTTTAGTGGTTGGTTTCTTTCATTCATCTTATGCAACTTTCCAAAATTGTGATTTGGCTCTGAACTTTCCAGATAAATATGTGTGCAGTATTATTAGATTTTGTTTTCTGTCAAAACTGAAATTGGATGAATATAATAAGAGAAGATAGAAATGATTTAGGTTAACTATCATGTTTCAGATAATGTTTATTTAAAAATTGGATGTTTTCATTTCACAAATAACGTATCCTATAGTAGAACAAGATAATAAAATATTTATAAATTATTATTGGTTTTAAATAAAAAGTAAGAGATATGAATAATCTTTAACTCTCTTTTTTTTTCCTACAGATAATAATGTTTTAATATTAAGTTAGTCAAAATATCGTTCTTAAATTTATTATCCAGTTTGATATTAATATGATTATTGGACATATATATTTTATATATAATCTTTGCTTTTATTTTTTAAAAGTATATTTTTAATAAATTTTTCAAAAGATATATAACAGTATTTTTTTTAACCAAACACAATAAACCCTGAAGATAATTGAATAAAAAAAATACGAAACTAAATAAATAAATAAAAATATTTAACTAAAATTTTAGTTATCCAAGAAGCACAAGTGTACAATTTTAATATTTTACACTCTATAACTGTAGGATCTTATTTTTTAAGTTTGATTTCATTTTTTTATAATTAGGGTTACTGTATTTAAGATATCGTACTTTAATAATAATTAACTTGATGTTGATTTCATTCTAAATAAAGGTTAATATGTTTTTGTCTCTTAAGTTTCATTAAATTTTGGAATTAGTCTTTCTTGGAAATTTTATACCAATCTAGTATTTCATCTTTAAAAATCGTGAATCCAGTCATTCTTATCAAATTTTGTTAATTTTATTTAATATTTTAAACGCATTTTATGATAATATTTGAGTTAACATTGAAACGAAAATGTGTCAAACAGGGTAAACAATTCAAATACTAGCATGAGATGTGGTTGAAACGTCAGATAAAACTTAACAAAATTAAAAAGATTAAATTCACGCATTTTTTAAAGATGGAGGATTAATTAATCAAAAGTTTTAAAAATGACTAATTCCAAATTTAACTGAGTCTTGGACCAAAAACATATTTAATCTTTAAATAAATTGTAATTGATGTGAACAAACTCTTGGTTAATGATAATGTCTCTTGGTTAATGATAATGTATAAGAAGATAGTTTATTTAATATCAAATATTTTAGTATTTGATGTGAAGATGAAAATTCAATTAAGTTTTTTTATTAAATTTAGTTATTTAAAAAAATAATAATTAGCTAAACTTTTATACAAATTTAATCTTTCACAAGCTATAAATGTAGGATCTTAATCTTTTTTTTTCAATCTCAATATTTTTTTTCTAGTATAACTAGGGTTAATGCATTTAAAGTATCATTTACTTCAATAATGAGTAACTTGATCATGATTTCACTTCAAATAAATTGTAATTGATTAGAAACAATTTTAATGAACCATAACAAACCCTATATTAATGTTAATGTGTAAGTAAATGATACTTTGTTTAATATCAAATATCTTCTTATTACTTGATGTGAAACAATTTAAATCAACAAAATCTAGATTAATGTTGATATATAAGAAGAAGATAGTTCTTTAATTATCAAATTTGTCAACTTTTATGAAAACTTAATTAAGCTATTATCTATAAAATTTTAAAATAGTATTATTTTAAAAATAATATATTATTTATGTAACACAGAGAGAGCGAAATTGAGATATTGTATTGCATTGGAGTTAGAGGGTATTTTGTAATTTTGTGTTGTGTGACGGTGGCTGAGAGTGTCCGAGTCGGAGTCCGAGTCGACCCGCCGCGATCTCATACACTCATTCATTTTCTCCGACTCACAAACCCAACCTTTTTGTTTTTTCTTCGCTTCTTCTCTTCCAATCCCAATCGCTCCACCGGATTGCTTCGATCTGCAAGCTGGCTATGGACTACGAACCCTACGACAGTAGCGGTAATCTCTCTCTCTCTCTCTACTCTCTCTCCTCCTTTTAGGTTTAGGGTTAGGGTTTCTCTTTTTCTCTTCTTCTTCTTCTTCTTCTTCAATCTCCCTCAGCTCCTTTATTTTAATTTTTTCCGAATCGAAACTCCTACGGACAAAATAACCGAAGTGCCGGAGCCGCAACGACTTACGGCATCGATTCGTCCGACGATTTGTGTTTCTGTTTGGTTTTCCTCGATGAGCAGCTACTGAGATACGCTCTTTGCTTTGTGGTTCTTGCTCGTTTACTCGCGTGGCCTGAAATTGGGGGTGAGGCAGGGGGTTTAATTGGGGAACGAAAAGATACTGTCTGTGCTTCGAGTCGAGATCCTGGAATGTTTTTCTTTTTTTCGTGCTGTTGTCTTTGAATGGGTTATGTTATGTTCTCTTTGAGTGGTTTACTGTGATATTGACCAACGTTGAATTTAAGCTTGGGGATTATGGGCTCTGTTAACGGAGTTCTTAATGGGTCAAACAAATGCTGGCATTAATGTGTTGGAATTTGAATAATTCGTGCATGGTGAGAAGTTGGTGGATTGTTTTTAGTTTGTAATTGGTTTAACCCAGGCAAAGCAACGGCATCTGGTTGTTTTTTTTATGTGCTGGTTGTGTCTTGTGCTGTGTGGTTAGTTACTGCTGCTGCTCCTTATGCAGAGAAGTGTTAGTTGCAGTGTGTTTCCTGTGGATGGGTTTAGCTTTCTGACAGTGCTGACAAATATTGGGGTGTTGATATTTGATTCCTGAGTTTAAGGTTCGGACTTGGTTTTTATGTTGCTTTACTTGGTTGTGATGATTTCAGGAACTGATGATGATCTTCCACCAACACATCAAAATAGAATTTCCAGGGGAGGAGGTGGAGGAGGAGGAGGTGGGGGACGTCTTGCCGGGAATGGAAGATCTGCTGTTGGTTCAATTCCGTACCCTAGGATGTATGGGGAAATTGATATGGAGACCCAAATTCATCAGCTTGAGCAAGAGGCTTACAGTTCAGTTTTAAGAGCTTTTAAAGCTCAAGCTGATGCCATCACTTGGGTATGCTTTTTTATTGTTGTTTGTACAAATATAATGTTTTTGAAAATTTTTATTAGGTTTAAGTGACTTCTATTCACACCTGACACATTTTGTTTTTCAGGAGAAAGAAAGTTTGATTACAGAGCTGAGAAAAGAGCTGAGATTGTCGAATGAGGAGCACAGAGAACTTCTTGGGCGAGTTAATGCAGATGATGTGATCCGGAGGATAAGGTCTGATTGAATATTGAAGCACGGTTTTTGTTATTCTTTTTTGTAGTTTGTCATGAATTTCCACATATGCATGCACTGTCATTGTTGTCAATAAATGCTTTACTGGATAATGACACCAGGGAGTGGAGACAGACGGGAGGCCATCAGCCTGGTGTACTTAATACTGGTCAAGGTCTTCATGACTCGGTTCCCAGTCCCACAGTCTCTGCTTCTCGCAAGAAGCAGAAGATTACACCATCCGTACCATCACGATCTTTTGCCGGGCCTTCTCCCCCGTTTCACCCCCAAACAGTGAGTGCACCCCACCAACCATCTTCTTCTGCAGCAAAACGAGGATCTGTTCCTGGATCAAAGGGAAAAAAACACAAACCAGTAAGTTGGTTTTGTATAGAATCTTGAGTGCTTTTTTTTTTTCTTTTTTCTTTTTATGTACGTTCACTGAGTTTATTGTGATTTGTTCTTTCACTTGCAGGGTCAAATATTACCTGGAGTCTCTTCGATGAAGCAGTACCCTTCCACTGGACCAGGTGGAAGGACTCAAGTGCCAAATAGAGCTGTCACGGGTGAGCATGCAGAAGGAGCATCATTTGACTCTTTGGTTGGTAGGAGAGTGCGGACAAGATGGCCTGATGATAATAACTTTTATGAAGCTGTTATCACAAACTACAATCCGGCTGATGTATTTACAAACCTGAATTACTTAGGCATTTGTTTTCCATTAATATGTTGCTTAAATGTTCACTTTTGTTCCTAACTTTTTCAGGGACGCCATAATCTTGTCTATGACATGGGGAGCGCAAATGAAACATGGGAATGGGTTAATCTTTCAGAGGTATATCTGTCCTCCTCTGGTGATAACTGATTTAATCTGCCTATTGGATTATTCTTTTTAACACTTACTTTTGGTACTTCATTTTTATAACACTTACTGTAAGATGGATGTTACATTATTTGATGTGTTTCTTTATCTCATTTTTTGTATTTTAGTCCTGGATATTGTGGCTGCTTCGTGGTCCACTTTATTGATGGTTAAAGATCGTAAAATATTGTGGTTCTAGGTTTAAGAAACTTGACAAAACCCAAATCGAGAGCAAAATTAAGTATGTAATGTGTGTTCAATACACCTGATTAGTGTAACACTGACATGTATAAAACAGAAACCCCTAGTGAAGCAAACAATATTTTCATTTGTTTTTAACTTTCATTTAATTCTCAATTGTGTTTCTGTGATTTTGGTAAGATGGAATACATGATTGTCCTATTTTCATGAATGTTTAATACAGCCTGGAATATGGTTTTAAAAAGTCTTGATATTGACATGTTTAACACTTGTTAATGATATATTGTTTTTGCTAATTCAGATGCAGTATTTTAACTGCAGATATCTCCTGAAGATATTCAGTGGGTTGGTGAGGATCCAGGAATCAATCATCGTGGGGGTTTTGGGGGCTCTGGTCATGGGATGAATAGGTCAGTTGGACGGGATGGTGTTCCTGGAGGTGGAAGAGGTAGGGGAGCTACAAAGGGGCAATCCAGAAAAGATTTTTTGTCATCACAAAATGGCATAGGAAAGAAGGCGCCTGATGATATACAAATACTTCACACAGACACACTAATCAAGGAGGTAATGGAAAGCATTTCAATTTGAACACTCTTTGAGATAGTTTTATCTTTTATGGTTTTAATTGATAAAGCAATAGATAGTCTTGCTGAGCCCTGATCACATGAAGTATAGCAGTTCACTTGCTGTCTCTATAAAGTTTCCGACTGCGTATTCTCCAGTGTAGTGAAAATCGTGGTTAAAAACTTGGAAACACACGATTTTGCCCACCATGTCCAATTTAGAGCCCATGTAAGATCGAGCTAGAGTGGGATTGGTGGAATCATTGTTGAAGATCGTGTAAATGGTCAAATCACAGTCTTTTTGTGTTGAGTCGCGATTTAGGGTGTGGGGTTCTGCATTACTCAAAACTCTTCTTGGGTCTATGGTTTCTGGGTGAAAACTCAAGCCCAATAAGTTGACCTCCTTCATGCACAATTGGTTTCATGTAATTACGTTATTGGTCTTGTGTTCCTCCTTTCTTCTTTTCTGCAAGCAACCTTTTTCCCCAAAAGAAAACTTGACCAATTGCTCGATCATACTAGAATGTAAAGCTGTGCAAAAGCATACCACTCGGTTTCACGTTTTTCTCCTTCACTCACAGTTGTAACTTTTTTTTCAATTATTTAAATTATTTGTTGTCGCACACACACACACATGTATTATGTCATAGTAGAATCTACTATATATGTTATAATCCCACAATTCTGATTGCTTGACCATACCATGATTTACAATGAGTTGTATCACAATCCCATGATTTACTATCTTGAGCCCTTTAGGATCCCAACCATAATCTCAATCTTTACTACCTTGGTATTCTCTATCCGCAAACTGCAAAACGTTCTACCTAATTACAAATATACCCTGATACACAACTGCGATCAGTTATTTTCTATGAGTAACTTCAAAGAGGCATTTTTTTAACACTGAACTAATATGGAACAGTTAATGCAAGATAAGTTATTTCGTATCACATTCTAATAATACATGGCAGCCCGTTGGAGTTATTTATTGCTTTTCACTCCTTTATTCCATATATTAAATTTCTGTGGTGAACTCACAGGTGGAGAGGGTATTCAGTGCAAATCATCCTGATCCCCTTGAAATTGAGAAAGCAAAGAAGGTATTGAAGGTAAGGGGACCATTTTATTTCTCTGCTATTATATGTACTTAAGGTTATTGACTTCTTTGAATTTCTTGCTTTTGGCGTGTATTACCTGATCTATATTTCATGTATTGCAGGATCATGAGCAGGCTCTTATTGATGCAATTGCAAGACTTAATGATCTTTCTGATGGTGAAAGTGGTACATCTCAGTTTCTGTATCTCATTGCAATACTTCTGATTCTTTGTCTTTTCCTAATTACCCTCTAAATGGTAGTAATTATACTTGTGGTAGCTGTGTGTAGTAGTCAACTCCAGACAGCGGTATAGCAGATCATACAGTGGCTGCTCCACTAAAGACAGTTGATAGAATGAAGAAACTTAGAAAAATGTGCAAAACCCTATCAATAATCCTAACGGTTTTAAACTCTAGTACCATAAACAAATGAACAATAGGAAACTATCAGCCCTCTGAAAAAAATCCATGAAGTTACTATAACCAAAGAAGTTTCTGTTTAGATTGAATTATTTGAATGATTTCTTTTCAAGCTTCCCTATAGACCCATTGAAGATCAGGAAAAACATCTCTCCTCCCTCCAAGAAAAAGAAAAAACATATACCAAACGTGAAAGTATATTACTAGCGGGTGGTGATGCTAAGATCAATGAAGCCTTTTCTTTGAATAAATTTCCAATATAATAAATGTGTTTGGCATTCCTGTAATCATGTTTGTCATTATGAGGATTTGGGGTTACCTTGCCTGTGTGGCTGGGAAAGAGGGAGAACCTATAGAAGCAAAAACAAATTGAAAGAAATGCTGGAAGGGTAGGCGGAGAAAATTCATCCAGTAATTATTGTCTTTTATTGTCTTGTTAGTGATTCTGACATGTAATTGAGTTCTATCCGGATCTCTCTGTAATGAAAGTCTTGATGTTGAAAATTCATCCAAACAGTATATTGATGTTGTTATGGTTGTACAGATGGGGCTGGACACCATTTCTCACATGCTCAATCAATGGATCGAGAGTGATGAAGAAGACGTGTTACTTTGTACAATGAGCAGAGGAGGCAATGTGGTGCGAAATTCTGGAAAAAAGGGTGTATTACTCTTGTATTATGACATAAAGATTATTACCCTCTCTAACAGTTTATAGCTGTAGGCATTATCTAGGATGGCAAATATTGTAGTTTGGTAATAATTATTTATTTCAGTTTGAAAGTTGACCTAGGACCAGCTGATACTTGTATAATTCTATCTCACTAGTGATTAATGTGTGGTAGTGTATAAATTCTTGTATTTGATGTGTCAAATTGACCTTTGGATCCAAATCTCATTAATGACGTTTCTTAGGAGTATTTTAAGTAGGTCATACTAGTCACCATAATTACATTAACGCTTTTAATTACTTATCTTCTCTTTCTAAAACCCCAAAGGAAAACACTGTAACGAGGACGGATTAGACTTAAGTCTGAAATAAATGCAAAATTCCCAAATTTTCAACTCGAACTTGTCACGTATTCAACTTTATACAACAAACACCATATATTCCCCTTTTTAATTTCTCCTAAGGCTAATTTCTTATTTTAATTCTGTAAAAAAAATCCGTTTATCATATTTTAACATTAGTAGTTGTTTTTTATTCTAATTTTATATGATACTTAATAATTTATTATGTTAGAATAAATAACAGATGTTATGACTATTCCACGAGACACCCATTTGTTATGACACAACGTTGTCTGGTAAATATTTAAAAGATATTAAAATAAATACTATTTATTTAAAAGATATTAAAATAAATACTATTGATATATCTTAAACAAATATTAGTGATAAAAAATAGTTTTTTAAATTTTTGGAAAAATGAAAAAAAAAATCAACTTTTTATAATGACAAGAACACAAATTCACTTAATATATACAAGGATGAAATACAATGTTGTTTTTAATAAAAATAAAAATAAAATACATCCATTTCAGAAAGACAGAAAATATATTTAATCTTAAAATACTTATATTTGCTGATTATAGATTAAACCGGTCCAGCTCGCGGGTTCGAACATGGGGCTAGGGTGAATTGAAGAACCCACTTAAATTTTTAAAAAGCTATTTTCTACAATCAGAACCTAATTTCCATTCTCTCTGTTGCCGCTTTCGTCCACTTGGACACACACACACACACACACACTCCTCTGTAACACTCGTCTACGTGCTGATCCTCCGTCGTCGTCGGTCCTCCTCCGGCAGTCCTTCTCCGGTGATCGTCATCCTCCTCCATTCATCGGTTCTTAAAGTTGGTGATTCGTCTACCATTTCGTCAATTCGTCTGCGGCTACTCCTCCTCCGTCGTTGGAGGTTGCTCTTTCGCCGTGAGTCGTTGCGCGTCCGTTATTGCTCTGTTGGTTCTCTTCGTTGTGTTCTTTGTGTTCCTCAGCGACTCTCTCCGTTCCGGCGTCAGTCCTTCAGCATTCGTCTGTTGCTCCTCTGCTATTATCCTCCGGGTAGGATTAGTTTGTTAAGTCTAGTTTGTTAACTCGTCTTTTTTATTTTCAATTTGATTTCGAATGTCTTGAGGACCTGTAACAGAAGTTAAATTATACACTCCGTATTTGGTCTCTACTCTGTTGACATCCTCTGGAATCTGTTATGCTATGTCAAAGAGAGTGTATGTTCTGTTCTATTTTTTTTAGTGAAATGATGTCTTGTTTTCTCTCTTTCAGTGTTCTGTTTGGATAGGTACCTTATGTTTCCTTTCTTCCTGTTCTTTTTTTTTTCTCGCAATTAATATTGTTTTATTCTTATTATTGCGGAATAGGATATCTATATGCTAACATCTATGCCTTACTGTTGTTATTTTGTGTGATCGTCTTTATATTTCAGCAGTACGCGTCTAAATAAATATTTATTATGCACTTTTCCATTTGATTGCCAGAGTTATGTACCTTCTAATATACACAGTTCAGTGAAAATTTGGTTCCAAATCGTGTTTCTTTCATTTGTACTCCCTGAGTATGGAATTTGACATTTCCCTTGACTTTTCAGTTTTACGAGCAACATGTTATTTTGAATATTAATTTGATTACATCCCATGGTTCAACAATAATGTTGTCCTGTACATTCAGGCAATTCTATTTTTATCTTTCTTGAATAGGAGATAATGTGCAAATGGGATATGCTAATTATTATTATTATTGTTGTACAATTTGGCCTAATGAGATGTTATGCAATTTCTTTAGTGACTTCTTTATCTTCTTTCATCTTCTCAGTTCCAAACTAATCCAATATGACTCGCGGAATAAAACATCGGAAGAAAGCCAAGAGCAAAAACAAGGTTAAATCTCCTTCCCTATACAAAGTTGTTTTTTATTACTATTATTATTATTATAAGCTCACTTCATTATGGTCTTTTGTGGACTATTTTCATTGTTTTTCTTTACTTTTGTTTAAATTTATGGAAAAAAAATCAGGGCTCTAAGAAAGAGAGTGGGTCTTCTTCATCTTTGGTGCCACAAATTCCAGCGAAGGTGTGGCAACCGGGGGTGGATAAGTTAGAGGAAGGTGAAGAGCTTCAGTGTGACCCTTCTGCTTACAATTCGCTTCATGCCTTTCACATTGGATGGCCCTGTTTGAGGTCTTTTTCCTGGCTCTTATTTCTGTTCAGTCATTTGTGTTTTTGGTGTTCTGTTTGAATCAGAATCGAGAAAAACTTTGAGCTTTTTTTGATAAACTAACCTGTTTTTCTTTTGCTTGTACTGTTGTTTTTGATAATAATGAAACCATAAGTTGTTATGTAAAGTTCCTTTCGAGTTGACATTGCAATTCAATTGAGAATCTTGGCCAACTTTACAGGGCATTTGCTTTACTTTCTGCTTAGTATCGGTAATTCTTCTATTTTTGCTTGTCATCAGTAAGTAATCTTCTACTTATGTTTTGGGACATTTGACAGCTTTGATATTCTACATGACTCTCTGGGCTTGGTTCGAACAGAATTTCCACATACGGTATATTTCATGGCAGGGACTCAGGTCAGTGTTGTTTCTTATATTTATTTTTGTTTGAGGATGTTTCATTATTGAAATTGAAGGTGGTTGGTATTCATGAGCAATATCACATGGGGTAGCATATATTAGGTTTTGTGGTTATAAGAAAACTTTCCTTTAGAGGGCTTTTGAGTTTTGAAAACAATTTTTTTTTCTTTATTATAATTTGTAATTATTTCGAGAAGAGTTAACTTGCTATGCGTTAAGTTAACGCATAGCAACAAATAGTTATTTGGTCACTTGCTTTGCTTCCTTTGTCTTTTTTCATGTTGCTTCTTTTGATTGAGAAACTCATGTTATGGAAATGCATGAGCCACAGGCAGAGAAACCTTCTTGGAATTCTATTGGAATTTTTAAAGTATCAAATATTTCTGGAAAGAGACGGGAACCGGTACCTAAAGTTGAAACCGATGACTCTGAAATGGATGAGGATAGTGATAGTGATGCTGATAGGGAGGATGAAGATGAAGGTGTTGTTCAGGGTCCCAGTTTGCAGGTATCTTTCTCTTCATTTTAGTATTTATCGTTTCATTTGTTCACTGCTTTAGATTTGATTATTCTATCTTTTTCATGCCTTGGTTGACTACAGTTACGAAAGGTTGCACACCAAGGATGTATCAACCGTATACGCTCCATGCCACAAAATCCCCATATATGTGCAGCTTGGGCTGATACCGGTCATGTACAGGTTAGACTTTTAAAGATTTGGTTTTCTAATTTGTCATAAATTTCAAGAAAACGTTTCCTTGTGTCTTTGGAATTAAAAATTAGGGCAAATTCATGTGATTTGGCAATGTTCATTATGTTATGTGATAAAATGAATGAAAGTAAAACTGCCATATAATGGAAAAGTGTTGTTTCATAGTCATATCGACTTTGTTTTAAGACAGTGTAATGCTAAATGTTCACGAAATGACTCGTGGCTAAGGCTAAGATTGACTATTATCTTAAGTCCTAGTATTTTATGGTTTTGGATGCTATTTCTGAGTTACATTACACTACAAATTCTTTTTTAAGTTTTCTGAGATGTATGGATTGGACCTTGACTAAGGAAATATTTGGTAAAATTGCTAGTGATTTTCTAAATAAGTAATTAGATTAGTTTTCTTAGTTTAATCTGAAACGAATTTAGATTCTATTTGTTCATGAAAGGAGCTCTTATTTGGCACTTTTAAGTTCTTTGCAGTGTCAAAATTTTCCTTCATGTTTTCCGAAGGCTTATTTTAATTTCACAATTATCTTCCAAAAATGCAACTAAGACAAAAGGTTCATAAAGGGAATCTGGGGAGTATATTATTTGATGGTTCAAGTTCTTTTCAGCCAATTGTATTGTCCAGTTTTATTTTGAATGCTATTATTTGTCTATGAGTTGACAACCCAGATTTTGATATTGCTAGTTGAGCCATTGTATATGTTCAGCATTTCCACAATGTTCATTTCCTTCACTAATCAGTGGGCTTGTACTGCACCCTTGTATAATAAAAGAATTTGCATCAAAGGTTATAGAAGATTTTAAAGATTTAGTTATTGACTTAAGGAAAATTAGGGACAAAAAGAACATGCTTTATGGTCAAAGATGAAGAAAGGGAGATTTCACCAATTCCTTGAGAAGTAACTTTGGGTTCACTGGCTAAATTAATAACATGAGGAATTTTAGGATGAGAAGTGGAAGAAAATAAGGAAGCATTATGAGAAATGTGATCAAAAGCACTTGAGTCATTTATCCATAGTCTTAAACATTCCAAGGTTTGAGAGATGCAAAGGGTGTGCTTGGCTACCCGACTTTGAACAGAGATATTTTTTATATTCTTCATTAGAAAATGTGGTTCAATCTTATTGGATTGAAGATGTTTGTTGTCTTGCTAGGAAAAGTATTCAACGAGAAACATTTATTTTGAATGTGGCCAATTCTTTTACAAAAGAAACATTGAGGACGTTTGTATTCACCTTGAGAAATGGAAGACAATTGCTAACTACCCACCTTGAGAAATGGAAGACATTGCTAACTACCTATATTAAATACCTATGTTAACAACTACCTATATTTCATACCTATTTTAACATTAGCATAATTAAATTTCTGAAATTATTAAATTATTAGCTGCTATGGTTAAACATTGTGGAGTGTATTTTCTGTCTTCTCTTTTATCAGAAAATTTATTTACCGTTCCAAGCCATGCCTTCTTTTTATATAGTTTGATACTTGAGAACAATTTGTAGGTCTGGGACCTAGGCTCTCATCTCAATGCTCTAGCTGAGACCGAAACAGAAGGTGTCCAAGGAGTTGCAGCAGTTTTTAATCAGGACCCATTGCATAAATTTAAACACAAAGACGAAGGTTATGCTATAGACTGGAGTCCTCTTGTTTCTGGAAGGCTTGTATCTGGTAATCTTTAGTTCTACTTTTTTTTCAGTTTATCTATATTTTTTTATTTTTCCCTGGTATGTCTTCATATTTTGTGATATTTTTGTGATATTAAGCATCTTCATTTTTAAGGGGATTGTGATAATAGCATTTATCTGTGGGAGCCTACATCTGCTGGAACATGGAATGTTGATAATGCTCCATTTACTGGACATGCTGCTAGTGTCGAAGATCTGCAAGTACGTGTACTAATCTCTCACGTTACTAGTTTGTCTTTATTTTTAAATGTGATAGTTGTAATGTTCAATTGCAGTGGAGCCCTACAGAACCTCACGTTTTTGCTTCTAGTTCTGTGGATGGAAATATTGCTATATGGGATATCCGTTTGGGGAAGTCACCCGCCGCATCTTTTAAAGCACATAATGCTGATGTGAATGTCATATCATGGAACAGGTATTGATTAGTACATAATTCTATGGTGTTCCATGAATTGCCATTCTAGATCTCTTCATTACTTTGTGTGCTATATTGTACTGAGCAGGTTGGCTAGTTGTATGTTGGCCTCGGGAAGTGATGATGGGACTATTTCTATTCGTGATCTCAGACTGCTCAAGGTATAGGTAGTCATCATAACGATCAAAAAGATGGTAAACATGCTTCATTTGATGCATTATGGGGAAGAAATATTATTGTGGGAGTATGATTTAGAAAGTAACTTTCATGATGTTTGATTTGTTTCAGCTTATTGATTTACTTTTTGTTGTTATTAAAGCTGACATGAAAAGAGCATTCACTTATGTGCAGGAAGGAGATTCTTTGGTAGCACATTTTGAATACCACAAGCACCCAATCACATCCATTGAGTGGAGTCCACATGAAGCCTCTTCATTGGCCGTTTCATCTGCTGATAATCAACTTACGTAAGTACAACTTTTGATACTATTCAGAGAGATTTAGTGGTAAAATAGCTGAACTTTTGTTGGACACAGAAATTTATGGTATCCTTGGATCCAAATAGCTGACTGATACCACTTGGTGGTAAAATCCTTAGTTTTTTGGTACTTTATTATGATGTGGGATTTAAATAGTTTTATAACCTTTCACACAGAATATGGGACCTTTCATTAGAAAAGGATGAAGAAGAGGAGGCTGAATTTAAAGCTAAAACCAAAGAACAAGTTAATGCTCCTGAAGATCTGCCTCCCCAACTATTATTTATTCACCAGGTAAGTTCATCCAAATGCCCAACTCTGTTTATCTGAATGGTAGAATAAACTCCCAGATTAACTGTTCATTCGTTTGTTTTTTCCTTGAATTAAAACAGGGACAGAAAGACCTGAAGGAATTACATTGGCACGCACAGATTCCTGGAATGATTGTTTCTACTGCAGCAGATGGATTCAACATACTTATGCCTTCAAATATTCAGACCACACTGCCATCAAATGGATAAGCTGTTTCTGTGCAATCTACTTGAATATTGGAGAAACTTTCTTTGTACTCTTTTTTTGCCTTTGTTCTTGTTGTTTCCTTTTTCGCCCATGCTCTGGCTTTGTATGCTTCACTTGATTTTGATGCAATTTTCGTGTATGCTGTCTAAACTGATGCTCATAGTAAGGTTAGAATGGAAACAAACAGGCTAATTTACCCGAATATTTGTCTTAATTTTGTCGTTATATTGGTACGGAATTTTGATAACTAGGATGTTAAATTTTTATGTGAACTTGTGTGATTCCCCTCTCCATAGTCTAATCACATGGAAAAAGACTCCTAAATATCTTCATATTCAATGTAAGTATTTTAAGGATTAAATATATTTTCTGTCTTTCTGAAATGGATGTGTTTTATTAAAAACAAAATTGTGTTTCATCCTTGTATGTAAATTAAGTGAATTTGTGTTCTTGTCATTATAGAAAGTTGATTTTTTTTTTCTTTTCTCCAAAAATTTAAAATAATTTTTTGTCTCTAATATTCGTTTAGGATATATAAATAGTAATTTTTTAATATTTTCTAAAAATTACCTGGTTACTTGTCTCGCAACAAATGGGTGTCTGAATGAATAGTCATCAAATCTCTAATTCTAAGCAATTAGTAAGTACAATATAAAATTAAAATAAAAAACAGCTACTAATGTTAAAATATGGTAAAGGGATTTTTTTCTTACAGAAATTAAAATAAGAAAATTAGTCGTAGGAGAAACTAAAACTATCTTTAAGTGAAAGGGGAATATATATCAAAATTAAGTTTTCTCTTTTAAGTTAATTACGTGTTCGCGTTGAAGGACGCGATATATATATAGTAAATTTGTCCTTCTTCTTCAACAACGATTCATGTCATTATCAATGTAAGAAAAACATCATACGAAAACTATGCTAATTTATATTTGTATACAAAAAATTGTATGGAGTTATTGGGACAAAAAAACAGAATTATCTAGTACGTGTTTTTTTTTCTTAATAATTGTGTCGCTGCTGTTTTGGCGTAACATCTGATGTCTAAGTCAATCCTTAAATTGTTATTGGACCAGACACGTACACGAACGCCTTTCTGTAACAGTAATCACGTAAAAGTGATAAAATCTGATTATTTTTTGTTAGATCGTTCCATTGAACTCATCTTTTACTTTTGATACTAATTTTTGGATTAAGTTTTTACTCTTAGATAAAAGTTATAAGTCTCGATTTGGTGGGATGATCGATTGAATATATTAAAAAATTGGGATAAATATGTTTTTGGTCTTTTAATTTTCGGTGAAATTTGAAATTAGTCCATTTTGAAACTTTGGACCAATTTAATCTTTCATCTTTTAAAATATGGGAATCTAGTCTTTTTAATCAAATTTTGTTAAGTTTATTTGATATTTCAAAGTACGTTTTATAATAGCATTTGACTTAATATTAAAGCAAAAATGTGTCAACATTATAAACAACTCAAATACAATCGTGCAATGTATACAAAACATCAAATAAATCTAACAAAATTTGATTAAAAAGACTAAATTTACGTATTTCGAAAAAATGAATAACTAAATTGGTTAAAAATTTTAAAATAAACTAATTTCAAAATTTACTGAAAATTTAGGGACCAAAAACATATTTAACCCAAAAAAAATTGATACTCAATTGAATAAAAAAATTATGTAAATAAAAATAAATTATAAATTTAAATAAAAAAATTAAATTGCTTATTAAACATATTAATAATTTAAAAAAAATAATAATGTGGATAATAACCAGAACAAACAATGACAATATTATTAAAAGATCGTTATTATTGAAAGTTAATATATTAAAGAAATAATTGATATTACTTAAAACTGAACAATTAATTACTCTTAAGGAAAAAAAATTATTTTATTTAAATTCTTATCTGTCTAAAGAACCTATTAAAACGCTAATGTCCAGAGGTACACAATGAAATATCATATATTTGAAGACACTTAATGATACTAGTTATTGCATTAATATGTGATGTTAATAAAACATTTAAAAGACATTAAGAAGAACCCAAATAAGAAAAATATTTAATGATTCACAGAAATTCCATTTATTTAATTTATATTGCAAAAGTGTTGAAGTTTGTCTAATTTATGTGAGTTCAGAAAAAGAACTGGCAAAGCGCACTAAGGCTGTTAATAGAGTACTGTGTTGAAGCAGAAGAAGACACTGTTTTTGTTCATCCAAATTCATCAGAAAATCCACTCTCACAACCATCTGTTACTGAATTCTTCATCCAATCCATTGGTGATCAATGGCTTCTGTGCAGATCCTGTGTGCATGCACAAGTAGTAGCCAGGTTCAACACCAGGGTTCGATCAGATACAGATATGGATACCCCAGTGAGAAGATGAATGAAAAAAGGTGTTCAGTCAGAGTTGAAGGTGGGAATGGAATGGTTCTTTCAAGTTCAGAGGAAGAGAAGAGAAAGCTGAGAGTGTTGGTGGCTGGTGGAGGCATTGGTGGCCTTGTTCTGGCTCTGGCTGCAAAGCACAAAGGGTATGCAGTGAAAGTGTTTGAGAAGGATTTGAGTGCTGTTAGAGGGGAAGGTAGGCACAGAGGCCCAATTCAACTCTTGAGCAGTGCCCTTGCTGTGTTGGAAGCCATTGATCAGAGTGTTGCATGGCAGATAATGGAGGCTGGCTGTGTCACTGCCAATAGGACTAATGGCCTTGCTGATGGTCTATCTGGAGAGTGGTAATTTCTTATGTTTCTTCATGTTCTTCTCTCTGATTGCTGTTCTTTGAAGCACAACATGAAACTTCAATAAGACAACATGGTATATGCTATATAGTATAGGACAAAGCATAGATACTGTTTTTTGACTGTTTTTTTTTGTATTGTTCTTTGATTAAAATTGGAGTTTCATTTCATCTCAGAAATTTTTGTTATAAAGGTGTGCATGCACTAAAAGATTACTCTGATTACCTATGTGAAACTCCAATTCTAACAGGAGAATAATGCCAGAAGAAGATCCTGAAGAACTCTGTCTAAGTTCTGTCATATATCAGACACTATTTAAATTTAGGAGTACTAGAAATACACTCTCCATCTGCAATTGGTTAAAAATTATTGGAAACTAGGAATCATGGGAGAGACTCATTACATAAGAAGTAAAATCCAATCCACAAAACCTTGTGATTTCCAATAAGTTTTGGTCAGTAATAAAACTTGTATTCAAAAGATTGTGTTGCTAGCATTTTCATTTTAGTCAGTATGTGTTTGAATATGGTTGAAAGAAACCACTGTACTGTGGCATGCTAATTATGTTAGTTACTATGTTAACTTGGCCTTCTGAAGGCTTGTACTTGAAAAAGTCTTCTGTGAGATCTTAGATTATTGCAGTTTTATTTTCTATACATTGCTTATGACCATCTCAGAAGGTTTTAGGTGGTTTAATATACAAATTTTGTTTTATTGTCACTCTCTTTTCTTTTTCTTTTTTCCATTTCAGGTTCGGTGAGTTTGATCTTTTGACTCCTGCTTCAAGGAAAAGGCTTCCTCTTACCCTAGTCATATGTAGGATGACACTGCAAGATATATTAGTGAATGCAGTTGGTCCAAACATACTAAGAAACAAATCTAAAGTTGTGGATTTTATTCAGGAACCTAGCAAGGTTTGAGTTTCTCTGAACAACTAATTTCTGATTGCACAAGACTTGTGTTAGTGTTTTTCTGATTTTTGACGTTTTTTCCACTCACATCAGGTTAGAGTGATCCTTGAAAATGGTGAGCAACATGATGGTGATATCTTAATAGGAGCAGATGGAATATGGTCAGAAGTAAATTATACCACCCTTCTCTTCCAGTTTTGTTTTCAAGCCAGTTCCTTGTTTTTCTTGCTTTTTCCATTCAATCTATTATGTTTTGTTTTCTCAGGTTCGTTCGAAACTCTTTGGGCGCCAAGAAGCAAATTACTCAGGTTTCACATGCTATAGTGGATTAACAAGTTATGTACCACCATATATTGATACAATTGGGTAGGTACTTCATTCCCAAATAACATGTTAGGACAAGGTTAATAAGCTATTCTACTGTTTGAAGTTTCTGATTTGGTGATTAATTGAAGGTATCGGGTGTTCTTGGGCATGAACCAGTACTTTGTTGCTTCAGATGTTGGCCATGGAAAGATGCAATGGTATGCTTTCCACGGGGAACCCCCTTCAAATGTCCCTTTCCCAGAAGGTATGTTTACCTTGTGTTGTATGGAAATTGGATTTCTGTTGTCTATCTGTCAAGTTTTCAGAATATAGTGATGGATACTGATTTTAATGTTTTAAAATATATTCAAAGTTTTTTTTATATATCAACATCAGTGTATTTTGAGGTCTCAATAGAGAAACAAATACCAAAATCTCAGCAGAGAATCTGGATTTGTGCTGTGTGTATCAATTGCTATGGTGGTTGAAAATTTGAAACAAGTTCATTTGTCCAAGTTTCAGCAGGTAAGAAGAAGAGGATTTTGGATCTCTTTGGTAATTGGTGCAATGAAGTGATTGCACTCATATCAGAAACACCAGAGAATATGATTCTGCAGAGGGATATATATGACAGAGACATGATAAACACTTGGGGAATTGATAGAGTGACTTTGTTGGGTGATGCAGCTCATCCAATGCAACCAAATCTTGGTCAAGGGGGTTGCATGGCAATAGAGGTTGGTCATCTGCAACATTCAACATCCAAAATGAAATGCATTTCCTTCAGAATACACAATTCTGGCAGCATTAATATATATATATATAGTGCTTCATGTATAATATATACGTTATAACTAAAATCTTCATTTTGTTTATTAATGTGCCTTATTTTCAGTTTCATTCCTCTATAAAACTATAGCTATACCTAAGTAGCTAACCTCTTCAGGAATAAAACAAGAATCAAAGGTGTGAAATGTATTCTCTTAATTTCCCTTCTTCTGTTGTAATACATTTTCAGGACTCTTACCAATTGATACTTGAGCTTGACAAGATTTCTGAACATGACCCTGATGAGTCTGAAGTTATCTCAGCCCTTAGAAGGTATCATATTTGTATTCTCTTTTGTTTTCCTCTTTGGTATGTCATTTGTTATTTTAAACAGAAAATGATTCTCCCTTTTGATACCATCTGAATGTGAAAAGCATCACATTCTCTTACAACTCCTAAATGTGTTGTCACCTTAATTCATGACCCTGAAACTGGTATGCTGATAATTTGGTTGAACTTTTGTGACTTCATCTTTTGTTAGATATGAGAAGAAAAGAATTCCAAGAGTAAGGGTGCTACACACAGCTAGCAGAATGGCATCAAAAATGCTAGTCAACTATCAACCCTACATTGAATTTAAATTTTGGCCCCTTTCAGTATGTCCTCTCTTCATCTTCATCCCTGCAGAATTTAATTGAGACAAAATTTAGATGCAGTTTCTTATGTTCTTTCAATATTGTTCTCAAAGTAGAATCAAAGTTTCAACTTGATAGCTCATACAGGAACGTTTCCATTAAAGCTCATAGTGACTTATGCAGGCAATTGTTCCCACAAGACAAGTTTTTCCACTCCAACCTGTTTGATAATTTGTTTTTGCCCTCATAGGACAATTTTCTTAAAGAATGTAAAAAGATGTAATAGAGAACAATTTGGAACTTATTTTATCATTTCATCTTCTACTATATACACTTTTTCTTATAATATACTCACTGACACAAAAATGTAACATTTCAAAACAGAAAAAACAGTCCTAAACAGAGGCAAAAGTTAAGACTCATGAGATTATGTACTTGGTAAAAGCTTGAAATATTTTTCTTCTGTGAAAATATTTTTCTTTCTGAAAAACGTCTGTATTCACCATTGAATAAGAGAATAGCAGCAAAAAGCATCTAAAGAACTGCATATAAAGTTTTGTCCATTTAAATGTGTAAAATCTCCAATTCTATCTACTCACCAAAACAAAAATGTTGTGACACTTGACCTTTTGATCTTCAGAATAATATAACAAATATGCAGATAAAGCACCCTGGAATTCATGTGGCTCAAGCCCTTTTCAAGTTCACTTTTCCACAGTTTGTTACTTGGATGATGGCAGGACATGGGTATCAACTTTGCAGAATTCATTTGAACCCTCTTTCTTGTTTTTCATATGAAGTTTTGAATATTGATTTTGGTCTCTTTTTTCAGGCTGTGGTGAACACACACATGCAACATGATGAAAAAAAAAGGGTCATCAATTTTAACATGATAATAACAGTTGAAGTTAATTTTATTGGGGTGTGTAGGATTTTTTTCTATTATGTATTGAGGGTGAAAGAAAGTGTAATTATTGATTTCAATAATGACATAGATCTTTGAAGAATTAAAACAACCTTGATTTTCATAAAGGGTAGGAGTGATTGAATCTTTGTTGTTGTGATGTGTAGTGGAAATGGCTTTGTATTATGAGTCGCATGGATTGTGTATAGTGTGTGGAATGTTTTACACCAAAATATGGAATTGCTTTTGCAGAGACACAGGATGGTGATGATAATGATGATGTCTTGCCACTGTTATACTTTCATTATTAAAAAGTTAGATTAAAAAAATAAGACTATCGATATTGAATGTTGATGTTTAATGTCAAAATGATAAAAACAACATTATAAATTGTTGGGATTTGGGGTTTTGGAAATATAACAGACATACATAGAAGAGGTTATCATTTTCTTTTATTTATGTCATATATATATATATATATATATATATATATATATATATATATATATATATATTATATTATAATATGATAGAATAGTAAATATTTATAATACTTTTAAATCTTAATTTTCTAAATATAAATAATAAATAATTATGATATTTTAAAAATTTGAAAGATTTCTTATAAATTAATTTAAATAAAGAGGTATTAAACAAATATTTTCAACGTTCTTTCTTATCTTTATTTATACATATATATATATATATATATATATATGTATGTATTTGAATTTATATTTGATTCTTCATTATTGATTTCCTTTATTTATTTATTTTTTCTTTTCCCATGAAATCTCGTCTTCATTGAATTTTACATTTTTTATTATATATTTTATCTATCAACCCCGTATTTTGTTTTTTTTCTATTGCATATCACATGGAAGAAATATTGAAATATTATGATGTTAGAATGTGACTTTTCATCCATTTTTCTTATTTTTTTAATCATATTTCTTCAAGATTCAAGAGATATTCATATTTTTTTTATATTGATCTTTCTTTTATATCTTATTAGTTAATTAGTTAATTCTTCTTTCATTAAATCTAAAGCGATACATTTTTCTTTTATGTGAACTTTAAATACTTTTAGATTATTTGAATTTTTAATCATAGAAAGTTTGTTTTCAAAAGACACTTTATAATATTTCTCTAACAATTAACAAATCTTGATTAATCTTAATAACATATAAAATATGAGAAATTAATTTGACTCTTGAATGAATCATAATTGTAATAGTTCTTATGTTATTTGCAACAAGTTTTTTTTTTTATTCCCTTCTTCTTTCTTTAGAAATATGTGATTTCTGAAGTTCTTGGGGATATTTTCGATCACAAAAACGTGTGATTTGTATAACCATTGTCTATGTCTATAAGTCAACCTCTTTTTTGTAGATTTGTTAGGTTGTAAAACATAATGTTTCAAGAAGTAGATAATTTATTGACTTGTCTTGTACAATCTTGACATCTTTTTGGAAATGTTGGGATTTGCATACCTTTTATACAAGTTCCACTTAATCACATTTGTGATATTCTTCATCTCACAACCAAGGTACATTTAATTGCGTGAGATTCTCTGATTAATTTATGTTGCTCTTACACTTGCAAGACATGTATCACTTCTATTAGAGTATCTATAAACATTTCTTTTTTGTGTTTTTCAATAAAGTAATAGATGTTTCATGCATTTCTACATCGTTGCTAGAGTTTTCTCAATCATAATGAGGACCAGATTGAAACATGAACAATTAAACAAGACTTTGTCTTTGTCTTATTTACTTTTTTCTTTTCATTTTGATTTGAGGCAGGATATTCGGTTGTGGATGAATGATGTAATATTTTTTCATAGTTTTCCATAAATTTAGTCCTTGTACACAAATTTGCATTACCATGAAGAAGGTTATAATTTTATTTTATTCATGTAATGTCTATGTATAAAACAAATTGTGACACATTATCATATATTTTCAATGTTAGTAATGAAAGCTTCAACTACAACCTTACTATTACATTTAGACTTCATGGAAATGAAGTATCCAAAATTAGACTGTGAATCCACTACTTTAAAAATGGTGGAAAATCCTTAGGAATGAGATAATTGCACAATAAAATCCATGACTATATCTTCCCATATTTGTTGAGGAATGGGAAGAGGCTACAATAATCCTATTGGCAACACATGAGCAGCCTTGGCTTGTTGACAAATTGCACATTCTCTCACAAACTTGCTAATATCACTTCTCATGCTTCCAATAAATTTGAGTTGCGATTTTGGTTATTGTTATATTAACTCTCGAATGCCGACCAATTTTCGAGCTATGAAATTCTTTCATAATCTATTGAATTGATGCATGATCTTGAGGTAAAACATATTTGCCTTTCAACAAGAGTAATCCATTATGTATACTATAATCAGAAGAAGAATGTTGTTCTTGTAAGCGATTTTGATAGATTTTGGATAATTGAGGAACACTTTGATTCAAAATTATCACCTTATTAACCCAATAATGCACAGGAGTAGAAACAACCATCATAAAACTCTTAGATAAAGCATCAACAAGTATATCTTCTTTCGCTTATGTATATTGGATTGTAAATTCATATCCCAAAAACTTAGGAAGCCACTATTGTTGCTTTAGTGTTTGCAGTTTTTGTTCTAAGAGTTTCTCAAGACTTTTCTGGTATGTTTTAATTGTGAACTTATGACCCAATAGGTGATGTCTGAATTTAGCCAAAACCTTTATTATAACATAAAACTCGCGAACATATGCTGACTAATGCATTCTCAAGTATAGCTTCTTAGAGAAATATGTAATAGGATGTTTGTTTTAACTAAGGACATCACCCACTCCACTTCCTGAAGCATCAATATCCAATACAGAAATCTAATTAACAAAATTTGATGGTATCCCGACCTCAAATCCAATTTAGAAAATAAAGAAGCTCCAAACAAGTCATCAATTAATTCATCCATCGTCAAAATAGGGAAACTACATTTGATAGTCACTACATTGAGAGGCCTGTAATTTGTACAAACTCTCGATGACTCGTATTTCTTTTTCATCAAAATGATGGCAGAAGATAAAAGACTTTTACTATGTTGTATAACGCATTCCTCTAATATAATTGACACCAACTTCTCAATTTATTCCTTTTGACTCTGTGGGTATCTAAATGGTTTAACCTTAACATGTTCAGAACCTTCCACTAAAGGAATATGATGATCATGGGACCTCAGATGAGGTAAGCTATTGGGAGTATGAAACACGTCAATGTTAGTGTGCAATAATAATGCTAATCATGGTTCCATAGTAATCGGTAAGTCCAACATAAATTTATGACTAACATTTGCTTATATAAATTACATACTATAAACTTTAGCAATAGAATTGGTAGCCACTATTCTTCTTATGTGATGTAATTGTGCATATTCTTGTATCAACTCACAATCCCCTTGACGTTGTGAATTTACTCTGGAATAAAAATTTCAATTGTAATTTATTATAATTCGTAATGTGAGGACCAAGTGTTTTTAACCAATTGACTCTTAGAATGAGGCCCACACCATATAAAAAAGCAAAATTATTAATAATTGAAATATATTTCCTTGATTGGAAAGTTGTTCGAAACATTTCCAAAAAATTGAAAAACATTTTGTAATAGTTGATTCATAGCTAAATAAATTTAGTTATTTTAACTTAATTACGTATATCATATATATTTAAAACTAATATTTGAGTTGTTAAACATTCTTGCCTCGATCTTAGTCCAAAATATCGTTTAAAAAGTTTTAAAAAATTAACATCAGAAGAACTATTTTTGCTCATTTAAAGTTGAGACTAAAATTAACGCTATTCAACAATAATATAGTTAAAAATTATTGTAGTTTGGGCCGTTAGAGGGATTGTCCAAAAGCATTGCTTTGGAATCCGAAGCCCATTTATTTAGGGTTGAATGTGGCAGTGCGGCGCCTTGTGAGGGCTATATATATAAAGAAGAGTGTTTGCGAAACCCTCATTCACAGTTCTTCCCTTTCTCTCTATCTCTCATTGTAACGCTGCTGGTATGTTATCAACCATTTTCTGTTACCTGATTTGCTTACAATGGATCTTGTAGTATTTTCCTTCTTTTCTCTTTTCGATTTCATTGATTAGTGCATATGTTTAGTGTTGATTTAACAGTTGAAGCTGCAGACGATGTCGCATCGGAAGTTTGAGCACCCCAGGCACGGTTCCCTTGGCTTTCTCCCAAGGAAGCGAGCTTCTCGTCACCGTGGAAAGGGTGACGTGTTGATTATTTTTGGTCTATTTGTTTGATATTTTTTGTTACTGTTCTTAACTGTGAGATTTGATTGATCTTGCCAAGGGATTTTGGGATCTTAATTAACTGTAAGTGCTTGAAACCAATATCTTCCTTGTAAAGAGATTTTGTGCACTGTGCTGGCATGAACAGTTTATTGCCATTACCTGGTGACGATTGAACAAAATTGCTTCCGTAAAAAAGTGAGTAATCAAGGCTGGAGTCTCAGAAACGGCTCTTCTTACCAAAATTCTGTTAAAGGTTTTGGGATGGAAAACTAATGAGCTCGAGAATTGGCATGCATTTCGCCATAGGCCTTTGGTTTGGAAGCATTTCTTCATCGCTATTGGTATTTGGTGGCATTCTGTTTTATGCTTGGCACGCGGAGCTTGAACAAAATTTTCTATTTAACCTACCAAATCTTATAGGAAAACGAGTACTTTCGGTATTTTTTATTCAATATTGAAGTTTTTAATGATTTTTGGAAGCGTTTTCAAAGTTGATTTTGAAAGAAAGTGATTTCGCCAAAATTCATTTTGAAATCGTGATTTATGTTAGTAAACTAGTTAGTAATCATTATTTGCATTCTTTTTTCTTACAATTCAAGCAATTTTCTTTCATTTTAACTCAATCAACCTAGTTGTAGAATCTATGCGAACATAATATGTGAACATTAATCTTAAATAATGATTTCTATACTTGGAATTTTCCTTTAATCAAGGGAATTGCAACAGGTGACGTGGATATGAAAATTCAAGCATTGTATTTGTATTGTAATTATTTATGATTTTAAACCTTTTTGGGGTAATGTCTTTGCAATTCAGATGTTTTCCAATAAAGGCTTGGGTTTGCGGATTTTGATTAATCGTATTCTTTATCATATAATTTAAAAATTCAAACATCATTCATACTGTTGGTCATTGTTTAATCTTTTGAAGTTGTATTATTATTTAATGATAGATGTATCATACATCATCACTTTGAAATACACTTCTAGGTAAGCACTTGTATGCATTGTAACTGTCGAAGTTATGTTGTATGTAACACCTATACTGTATGATGTTAGCTTAAGTCAATATGTTATTGATAGTTGTCGTGACAAGCCTTGTGTTTTTTATACTGCAGTGAAGTCTTTCCCTAAAGACAATCCTAGTCAACCATGCAGGTTGACTGCCTTTGTGGGCTACAAGGCTGGAATGACCCACATTGTCAGGGAGGTTGAGAAACCAGGATCAAGTAAGCATAGATTTTTGTCTAAATTATGTGAAACAGACCAAACTGTAATGGTCATTTCTGAATATTTCTATAGATATTACATGGATCTCGATTGTTCACTTTTTATTTGTTCTGTGATGGACTAATTAATTACACGTGTCAGTTGTTTGTTCCTTTTACAAGAGTCATCTTTTATTGCTTATTTTGCATTCTTTTTACTGTCACTATGTGAATACTTATTGGGGTTTTATATTTTTATATATATTCCATGCATTTTAATGGTTGCCTTGTATATTTTCTTCTGTTGTAGAACTTCATAAGAAAGAAACATGTGAAGCTGTCACTATCATTGAAACTCCTCCGTTGGTTGTTGTTGGAGTTGTGGGATACGTGAAGACACCACGTGGCCTTCGTACACTCAATACTGTTTGGGCTCAGCATCTAAGTGAAGAAGTCAGGAGACGGTTTTATAAGAATTGGTGCAAATCTAAAAAGAAGGCTTTTACCAAATACACAAAGAAGTATGAAACGGAGGAAGGGAAGAAAGATGTTGAATCTCAGCTTGAGAAACTGAAGAAGTATTCAACTGTCATTCGCGTTCTTGCTCATACTCAGGTAGAGGAAGTGTTTAGGTTGTCTGAGTTTGGTTAGTTTTTTATGTTGATATAATGTGGCGTGTCGTGTCTTTTTTTTCTTTTTTGATTTTTTCGTAAAAATGTTGAACGATTTTGTAATGTCAACTGATTTACTGGCTACTCTGATTATTATTGAATTGTAATGGTTTTTATTTTTTACTGTAGATAAGGAAGTTGAGGGGTCTGAAACAGAAGAAAGCACATTTGATGGAGATCCAAGTTAATGGTGGAACAGTATCACAGAAGGTGGATTACGCATACAGCTTCTTTGAGAAGCAAATCCCAGTGGATGCAGTTTTTCAGAAAGATGAGATGATTGATATCATTGGTGTGACTAAGGGTAAGGGTTATGAAGGTGTTGTGACTCGTTGGGGTGTTACTCGACT
>Ga0099822_1000005_pt1 | contig 81407 bp, 43 predicted proteins | sample CowpeawhiteBW_FD_76839 | JGI IMG/M metagenome (GOLD analysis project Ga0099822, IMG submission 76839) | Root nodule microbial communities of legume samples collected from California USA - Cow pea white BW | ecosystem: Host-associated > Plants > Roots > Nodule | place: USA: California | collected... | reverse complement strand
TTTGTAAAAGTAACGGTCAATTTTAAAAAATTTAAAAAATTGTTATATTTAAAGGGTAAAATCGGTATTTTAAAAAGTGGACACAAAAAGGGGAATCCCCTTTATATATTGTTATAGATATTAATCAAATATTCCATCTTATGATAATATAATAATACACGGAGGAGACGGAATATTACTGGTGCATGATGATAATTCAGCATTTTTGGTGTAGTCTCTTCATTTTAAAAAAAAATTCCATTCATGGGATCTAGTTTAGGGGATATTTGAAAGAAGTTAAGTAATGATTATTATTAAAATAATAAAATGATTTAAAACAAGTTTGGTGTCTCTCTCGGCGCTCCATAATATAGACCCGTTGGCGACCCTTTCACTCACTCACTAACTCCATCCAAATGTAAATTTCATAAAACCGGCCCAACTAAAGTACCACCAAAATCATTCATACCCTTTCTCGTCCCACGCTCCTTCTTTTGCGAGTACACTCACGTCATCCACCACTCCCTCCAAAACTTTATCTACCGCTAATTAAATTATTTTTTATATTATTTTTATTTTAAATATATGTTTCTTATTTTTTGTCCTGTCACTGTCAGCTACCTTGCATAGTTTTATTTTATCTTTTGTTATTGACATTTTTATGTGTTTTTATTAAAATCATTAAATGTTGTTTTGGTTTCTATTTTTGTCATTTTTTCATTATTTTATTTTAATATTTTTAATTTTTGTTAATTAGTTTTTTTTTTCTGATGACATCTAAATAGTTATAATATTTGAAAGTATATGTCACATGTCAATGTCACGTACTAGTTTATATATATATATATATATTTTTTTTTTTAAATAAAAAATTTATTCATATGTCAAGTTAACATCATATCATTGTATAACTGTGTCATTATTTTTTGTTCAATTTAGTCATATATTCTTTATTTTTATTCAATTCAATCATATTTTTTGTTAAAATAAAACAATTTTGTCTCTTCCAATATTTTTGTTAAAATTGACATTTTTATTAAATATTTTTTAAATTAAATTATTAATTATTAGACTTAATTATAAAATCAATATAATTATTGGATTCAATTATTAAATAAAATATAATTATTATAATATTAATAAAATATGACTATTAAATGTTTTCTTCTAATAATTGTATTCTAAATGTAAAGACTTGGAAAATTACTTTTCAGAAGTCAGTATGGTTTAAAAATGGTGAAATCGATTATTTTAATATAAGAATATGAAAAGGTCGTAGTAGAAAATATAATTCTTATATAAGAGTTTCATTATTTTAAAAATATTATCTATCTACAAACCCACTCTTATAGAGTTATTTGACTTCTCTCTAAGAGTTATTTCTCTTTGGCTAATAATCTGATTGAAGAACCGAGATCATAAGAGTGATCATCGCGACGAGCTCTTCAATTTGGATCAATTAGTTTCTCAGTTCATGTAAGTTAGTTTTCTACCTTTTTATCATTCCAAAATGTTTTGCCCTTGCATGCAGCCTTTTTTTCGGTTGCATGTCATGTTTAAATCATTAATATGAGTCTTGATCGTATCTTATGTAGTTTCTATGTGTGGATATTTTTATGTGTAGATAGAGCATGTCGTGAAGTCATAGGTGTTTTACATTTATAAAATTGTCTAAGCTAGATAATATGTAAGGGAAACTAATTGCACTGCTTTTAAGTTATAAACATATTTGAATTGCTAATTGCATGATTGTACTATGATTTGTTGGCATGATTGAATTATGTAATGAGTTTTACTTGTTGAATTGATGCTTAAATCCTTAAATTTACATGATTTGGGTTGTATGATTAGTACTACAAATAAGATAAATTGAGTTGATAAATGTTGTGAAATTTTATCTGGTATATTTTAGCATCCATGAAAGTTCATAAGTTGTTTAAACTTAATTGCGAATGCATAATTATGTAGAATCGTGTTATGCAAAATTATGTAGACTAGCTGGTCGAGGGATAGCTCGCTCAGCCCCAAAGTCAAAGGCTTAATAACTTGGGAGTCACTAAGCAAGGTTTCACTCGCTGAGCGAACATAAAGTCAATGACTAACTAATTTACCATCATTGACTATTTAAACGTCATTAACAAAAAATCTGAAATTGACGATAATTATAATTTAAGTAAACACCGAAATAAATGAAATCAAATTAAACAAACATAACAAAAATAGAGAAGAAAATAATATTTAAACCTTATTAAAAACATCTATAGTTTGACCTTTTAAATTTAACGAAATGTTGAAAGAAAAAACATTTTTATTCTAATAAACTAATCGAACTTAAAATTATACTCATATTTTTTTTAAGAAATAGTGTAATTGTTCGACAAAACTAAAGATTTTTAAAAAACTACATAAGCAAGTTTTAAATATTAAAGATAACTAAGTTGTTTTTCAAAAAATTGATTTATAGTTTTATACAAAAGTGACGTTTTTTTCTGCTAACTTCTCACTTTATTTATTATATATATATAATTTATATATGGCTTAAATAGTCATTTGGTCATAGTTTTGGACGACTTTTTTCACATTGATCCTATTTTTGAAAAAGTTTTCAGTTTGGTCCTACCTTTCTTAATTTGTTTTCAATCAACTCTTTTTCGTTAACTCCGTCTAAATCGTTAACGGAACAGTGTCAGCGTGGTGATTTTGTGTGACGTGGATACTGTTCAGTGACGTGTCCGTTTGCACTGTGCTGACCATTTAATTGAAATTGCAGATTCATTTTAGGGTTTAAGTTGGATTAAATTGGGTTTAGGGTTGTTTATGTCGAATTGGGGATTTGGGGTCGAATTGAGGATTTTGTCGTCGCGCTTTGAAATTCTGGAATTTTGCCTTTGAGATCAATTTCTGGCATCCAATTTCGCCAGTCATCTTTGTACAATCGTTGCGGAGGGAAAAAACGTTTTCATCGCGGAGGTATGTCCTGCTTTAGGATTTTATTTTTGCTCAGTATTGATTGGGTTTAGTGTTAATGATTAGGGTTTTGTTTATGCATCCCAACACATCTTCACCACATCTCTGCAACACAAAAAAACCATGAAGATGAAAGTAAAACACTGGAAGTGAAAGAAACACCCAAAGCCGAACACTGGGAAACAAACCTTAAAGTTCGCACAACCCCAAAATTATTTACCCAAGTTCTTTGTAGTTCTAGCTGTGTGCACCACTGCAATGTCTTCGCAATCGCAAATTGGGGGTGAGTCTGAAACCCTAAAACCACCATGGCAGGAATTGCAAGTTCGGTGAACCCAACTATTGCAAGAAGATGAAGATGCCCCACGGAACATTCGTTTTCAGCTGAACTTTAATGGAACCCTAAACCACAATGAACACAAACCCTAAATTTCAACTTAAAATCTGGGCTATGACAGTGCAAACGGACATGTCACTGAACAGTATCCACGTCACACAAAATCACCACGCTAGCACTGTTCCGTTAACGATTTAGACGAAATTCACGAGAAGGAGTTCATTGAAAACAAATTACGAAAGGTAGGACCAAACTGAAAACTTTTTCAAAAGTAGGATCAAAGTGAAAAAATCGTTCAAAACTAGGATCAAATGACTATTTAAGCCTTTATATATAATAGCTATCATATGTATTTTGTTGTGAATTCGTGATTTCGGCATCTCACTACAATGACAATGTGTTTCATGACAACAAAGGATAATGCAGAAACAAGAAAATAGCATAATCGAATGTGTGTATATATGGACATAAATGCACTGTGTTATTGTTTTTTCGTTGTTGTTTTTTTTTGAAAAACTATTTTAAAATGTCTTGTGTTTTGAATATTGCACATGTAATAATTATATATCTATTTAGAATTGTGTGTTTAATTAACCCATTTGATGACATTTTTTTATTATAATTTGATCATTACCGTATTTAATCAAGATACTACTGCTAGTCTATTGAATAGTAGGTGTTATATATAGAGATTATCAATTATGTAACGATAAAAATTTGGATCATTACACATTTTACTCCTACTAGCGAACATTCATATTTTTTAATTTTCAAAAAATTTAAATAAAGATCAATAATAAATATATAATTAATTTTAAAAATAGATATTAAATATAAAATCAAAAAATAGTACAAACAAAGTTTTTAAAATAATAATTTAGGACAATTTTATTTAAATAACAGTTAAAAATAAATTATTTATAAAATAATTAAAAATAAAATTGATATTATAAAATATAAATAAAAAAATAGAATTTTTTATGTTTTTGTGTAGACAATAAACTAGGTATGACACCGACAAGAATTAAAAAAAATGTTTTTCAAAAGAGGTTCATAATTAATTTATTATTCGTGTGTCCTCATATTTGGTCATATTTAAAAGTTTGTTACCTGCGATTACTTTTGAACAATTTTTTTTTCAACTCGACACATTTTTTCGTATGAACTTTCCCAAGATTTATTTAAATTTAAATATTTATATTTGTAACATTTTTATGGGACTGTGTTATAACAATAATTAATTACCAAAATAATATAGTTTAATTAAAAAGCACACTGATTATATTTTTTATTTCTTTGTACTATTTATGTCTATCTCTCTATATGCTATAAATTTTATTTCCCTTTCGTAACTTTTAAAGGCCAGACAATACAAATTATATAAAAAATTCAAACTGTGATGTTTTGTTTTCTTTCACGACGATTCTTTTCCCCTTCGCTTTTCAAACACAGTCCAAACCTCAGAATTTCAAAACGTTATAAACATAAATAAAACCTATGTGAAATAAACAAGTGTGACCGTATTTATTTAATAAAATTAAAAATTAAAAATATTTTGTTATAGGTCGAGACAAAAATTTTATTAATTAAGTTAAAACATTATAAATATTGTATTTATTATTTTAATTTATTTAACAAAAATAACAATTTCTCTATTTTTTTAAAGTTGTGATTTAATTCTTCACCTCTTTCAAAATATGATAACGTCTTAATGGTGCTGGCAAATAGTAAAAATAATATTCTTCTCATCGAATTTTGTTTAGAGAAAATTACTATTTACCCTTTTTGGAAGATATTGGTTAGACAATAAAAAAGTGCTTTTTATTGTTGAGTTTGCTAGAAAATAATAAAAGACAATTAATACTGATATCTTTAAATTTGTTAATAATTATTTAATATTTTTTTTGAATTTGGTGATAATTTAAATATTATCTAGACAAGAAAGTTAAAAGTAATTAAATTTGATTTTTTTTATTATCTCAAAATACATTTAAAAAATAAAGCAATTTAAAATAAGATAAATTCAAATTCAATGAATTTAAATATTTTTAAAATTGTGAATTTTTTTTATCCAAAGACAAAGTTAGGTTGTTGGCATGTGAGGAATTTGGATGTCTAAGTTGTATATGAGAAATAATAAATCTTTGTATGTGATTATAATAATATTTGTGATCTTTTACGTGTGTTTTGAATTTTCTATACTAATTTAGGATTTATCAAATGTTTAACATAGAGTAGTTATATTTCAATTAAGGAAAAATAGTTAAAATTGATAATAGATGGTATGCATAATGTCTTGATCACTATCATTTTTATGTAGGGAGATTGTATTTATGTAACATTGTTGGATAATTCTATGTTTAGTGTATATTACAAATAATTGATTTATAATTTTGTCATTTAAAAAATGCAGGGTAGTTGTCATTGTAATTTTTTGTTAATGAAAAAATTATTCAAATTGGTTTACATGTATTTATCTTGAGATCTTTCTACGGTAATAAAAATAAAAGTATAACGAAATATTGTTTTAGTTTTATTATTATAACAATTAATTATCAAAACATAAAAATAAAATTATAATAAAATATGTATAATAAATAATTATAAAATATTTTAATTAATTGAAACACTTTTAAGCTCTTATCTGACCTTTTATCACAGGAAAGGTGAAAAAAAATGTATACTAGAAACCGTTGCAAAAACCAATAGGTTATAAATAATTAATCTTATATATATATATATATATAAATTGATATATTAAAATATTATATTTGACTGTTGATTTGAGAAAATAAAGAAAATAAAACTCTTTTTAATGATTAATTATAGAGAACGGAATGAAAATATGAAAGAGGATGGTGATAAGATATAACTGCCAAAAATTTACTAATGCAGAACAACTAAAAACAAACTCTCCTTGTGTGATGCTGATGTGTGACTTGTGAGGGAGATCTCAATTCAAAATTGGCGTTGTGTCCACGCGCGCACGAAAGGAATGTGGGCAAGGAAAAACGTAAATACCAATATACCACCATCCCAGTCCCAAGTGCCCAAGGAAAATCAAATAAATAAATATATAAATAAGAAAAAAAATCCAAAACAAAAACCCCTCTTTCTCTCTCTGTTGTGTTTTTGAAGCAAATATACAAAAAAGCCTTTGCACGCTCATTCACCGTTTCTTCTACATTTCCCCCTTCCCTCTCGCCGGCATTCTCCAGAATCCAAAATACCACCGAAAACACACATAAACAATCACACACTCTATTCTTTCTTCTCTATAGGATTCGGCGGAGATCGATAGGTTTGAGACGTGCGTATTGTAGTTTGATAGGAGAGAAGCAACAATGTCGGAGGAAGAGAAGTTGTTGAAGGAGGCGAAGAAATTGCCGTGGGAGGATCGCCTCTTCCACAAGAATTGGAAGGTGCGCAACGAGGCGAACATCGATTTGGCGTCGCTCTGCGACTCCATCACCGATCCTAAAGACTCTCGCATCCGCGAATTCGGTAAGTGTTTTTTTTTCTCTTCAGATAGGGTTTTTAAGTTTTCGGATTCGTTTCTCGATCTCCCTATGGTGGATCTGGATGCGGTTCTCTGCCGAGTTGTTATTTGCTAAGGTGCATTCTCGTTTGGATCTTGATGCGTGGTTTATTTCCTTGTTTTTCTTTTTGAATTTGTCAGGACATTTTTTCAAGAAGACAGTGGCGGATTCAAATGCGCCGGTACAGGAGAAGGCGCTGGATGCGTTGATTGCGTACTTGAGAGCTGCGGATGCCGACGCCGGCAGGTGAGGATTTCGTTGCTTTTGGTTTTTGGATTTGTAATTTGTTTGCATGTTTTAGTTTAAAAGAAGTTATCGTTCCTATTTACATTTAAATTTGAATTTGAATTTCGGAGTAGGTACGGGAAGGAGGTCTGCGATGCGGTTGTGGCTAAATGTCTGACGGGGAGGCCAAAGACGGTGGAGAAGGCTCAGGCAGTGTTTATGTTATGGGTGGAATTGGAGGCCGTGGATGCGTTTCTGGTACCATTTATTTAGCTTCTTTGCTATTAAACTGCCTTCTCCTTTTTTGTTTGTGAGGGATGGGTTTTTCTTTTGTGTCAAGCCGAGTTGAGATTGGTCATACATTTTTGTTTCAGTAGTGACGTGTGTTCTGTTTATGTCATCATTAATTTAAACTTGTGTTGGCAATGATTGTGGACATGAAAAGAGTCTTCACGAAGTCCTAATCGCAGTGCCTATTTTTTTATGCTTTTTCCAGGTTTTTTGAATGCTGAATTTTATCTTGCTTGCTTTCTGTCAGTTATATTTTTCATGAGCGGACAATGTTTGAAGTTAATGGGTACAATATTGCCTCTCAGTTTGTTTGGTGATGAAGAGACCAAACTTTATGTGTTGACCTAAACAACTTTCTCCCTCTATCTCTCAGTAATTGGTTGTTTTTTGGTGCTGTTTTAACAGTAACCGATACCAGGGCTTTATAGTTAGAGTCTCCTTATTGAAATTGTATTCTTGATGTTTTCCTTTAGTGTTGATTGAATGAATGGTTTACATTCGCAAAATACGGTTTTCTGAATGTCATCATGTCTTATGAAGTAATATTTTGACTTTTACTGGTTAGTGTTATTTTTACTTTTATTAAGGGTTTTTTGGTGAATGGAAAAAATATCATCAACTAATAATTGAAAAAATCCTTTTGAAAAAAAAATGTTATTTAGGGGTCCATTTTCTTTTATATTTTCATGGTTTTATCCTTCAAACTATTTTTTAATTTCATTTAGCTTTGTTTTCCAATTTCTTTGTCACTAATTCTGAAAATGTTTTACATGGTGAATTCTGTTTGGATTTGACCAGTCAATAACATTGCATCTACTAATCATTTCTTCCTCTTAGCTGTTAGTAATTTCAGCGTACACTACGTTACATATGCCCCTCCAATTATTAGGATCTATTGAAATTTTAACTTATATAAAAATAAATTTAAGGTATGGTACGTTAAAAAAGTGAAAATTATTAGTAGTAGGAAAACCTTTTGTAATTTAATTATGTTCTATGGCTCCAAAGATACATTTTAACATTTGTTTTAATTCCAATGTGGTGAATTCTTTGGGGTTTACACATTAATAATAGGTCTACTTGTCATATTATTCCTTTCCAATAATATCTGAAGGCTTTTGGTAATTTTAGGATGCGATGGAGAAAGCAATCAAAAACAAAGTTGCTAAAGCAGTGGTACCTGCAATAGATGTTATGTTTCAAGCTTTAAGGTTTGGGATCTTTGTTGCAAAATTTATTATAGGGGTTTTCTTTTACAGATTTTATAGAATTAATTATTTTCTATGTTGTTAGTGAATTTGGAGCAAAAATTGTGCCTCCAAAAAGAATTTTGAAGATGCTTCCAGAACTCTTTGATCATCAAGATCAAAATGTTCGTGCATCCTCTAAAGGGTTGACCCTCGAGCTTTGCCGTTGGATTGGTAAAGATAGTGTAAAGTCAATTTTGTTTGAGAAAATGAGGGACACAATGGTAAGTTAGAATGGTTTTCTATATTTTGCAGTTTTTTTTTTTTTTTATTATTTTCTCCTCCATAAAAAAATCATACACTACCTTTTTCCCATTCCTGTAGAAAAAAGAGCTAGAAGCAGAACTTGTAAATGTTACCGGAACAGCAAAGCCAACCCGTAAAATAAGGTGATGTTTGATTTTAATTCTTTTTGCTTTAAATTTCTTCATACTTACCGGGAGATACATGACTTATGCACATATTCTTTTTACTTCATTTTATTTTGTAATTGTTTTTTTCCTTGTTATGGACTTGTGTATTTGTGTGTTGTTTTAAGTTGCTTTTGGAAGTTTTATTACTAGGTATTGCTTTATTCAGGTGTTAGATTCCTCCAAGTTCCCATTTTTCTGATGTTTCATCAGAACCTTGAAACAGTTTCTAAATCTGAACTAGTTATTTTTTCTATTTGAGTGTGACAAGTGATGTGTTGGAGAGTGAATAATCGAAACTTAAATTCAGAGGGCATCTTACATAAATTTAGTACCACCAAAAAGTATGGAGCATTTTTTAGTTCTACAAAGCATTTTTGTTGGAGCATTTTGGTAATTTTCAAGCAAGAAATTTTGAAGTCAAATATGTGATATATTTCTAGGTCGTAGTTCCTTTACTTCATAAGATTTTACCAGCAACAGATGACATTAACCACTGGTGTATGACCAACTTTCATCAAACACAACATTTTTGGTTATACTACTGGTGTCGATGTTTTTTAGTTGAATATGTTGATGCGAAACATTTATTGGCTTAACCGTCTTAATGTCATCCTAATCAAATATTCCGTCATTGTTTTTAGATCTGAGCAAGACAAGGAACCCGAACAAGAAGCTGTGTCCGAGGTTGTCGGTCCTGGCCCCACTGAAGATTCTGGGAATGATGGTATGCAAAATTTTGTATCTGGGGTATGTTTTTCTTTTTTTTAGACATTGTTGTCTTTCCCCGGTAATACTGATTTATGCCTTTTTTTGGTTGTCAAATGCTTTCATAATCAGCTCCTCAAGAAATTGATGAATATGAACTTGTTGATCCGGTTGATATATTGACTCCTTTGGAGAAGTCAGGATTTTGGGATGGAGTGGTCAGTTATCTGCACTTTGTCTTAGATTGTGCTCAGTAACTACTGTACCTTTACTTTTGTTACATGCTTTGAATCTGCCTAACTTTGCTGTTTACTTTTGTCTCACTAATATTCAGAAAGCCACCAAATGGTCTGAAAGGAAGGAAGCTGTTGCTGAGCTAACAAAGCTTGCATCAACTAAAAGAATTTCTCCTGGTGATTTCTCTGAAGTTTGTCGGACCTTAAAGAAGGTATCTTGTACATGTTTGTGTGTTATAGAAATGATGCCCGTGGCCTTTTCAGTACAAAAGCTTTGACATTGTTTGGATCTATAATATGTTTTCACTCAAATATTTGTTTGTTTCCTAGAGACTTGGGATATCTCATGTGTTGATGAATAGTTGACTTAGAGAAGTTAAAATGATTGGGTCTTGATTTTAGTTTTGCCACTGACACAAATTTAAAAGTGTTGGGGCATAATTTTCAGTTAAAGTTCGTCTACTGAAGAGATACCACTTCTATTATTTTGTGCACTCTTTCAAACTTCTTTCTGTTTATTGCTGGGCAATTTCTTCCAGGTTTTGTGGAGGTTAGGAGTTGCTTATGTAAATGTAAGGTGCAATATTTTTAAACATTTTTGTGCTCAGAGAGGCATTTGCCTGTTTGTATTGTATCATATGACTATGATATGACTATATGGTAAAGGACAAAGGTTGCTTTATATTTGTGAAGTTGGTAATGGTGCATTTTGTAGTTTTCTTACTCTGACGTTTAATTGTTTATGTGAATCATGGCCATTTTTGTGACCAGGGACATAGTTGACTTGATATTGTTTTTTTTAATGTATTTTCTTTGTCACTGATGTATTTTTGGGTGCCAAAAGTTTAACTGGTCGTTTTTGCTTGCAGCTTATTACAGATGTGAATATCGCCGTTGCAGTTGAAGCTGTTCAGGCTATTGGCAATCTTGCTCGTGGATTAAGAACTCATTTTTCTGCCAGTTCTCGCTTTTTATTGCCTGTTTTGCTTGTAAGTACTATCCTACAGCCAAATGTACGAGGGGTTAACAATTGAATGCTTTTTACTTTGCGGTCTATTTTCTTTGTATTCTTCATTGGTTATTTGTTACATGTAGCAGCAGTAGTTAATCTGTATTCATTCCATTTAAATGCTATAAAGTCATTATCTGTTTTCTTTAAATTGGTTTATCTGCAGAAAGGGTTTTGAGAGTGTGATCTTTCTCATTCTGAACTGCTCATCACCTTACATTTCTGTTACTGCTGTGTCTTTTGAAGAAGTCATTGATTTTGGTTAGGAGAAGGTTGATTATCTTCTGTTTTGAATGCTGTTAGAGGTGTTAACATCAGAACTGTGCTTCTAGTTTGCAAGGAAATTCTTGTTAAAGTAAATAGTGAATTGTATTTATACACATATTAATAATGTACTCTTCAAATATTGCTTGTTTATTATGTTTCTTTGTGATGATCAGGAAAAGTTGAAGGAAAAAAAACCTGCTTTGGCTGAGGCTTTGATACAGACTCTTCAAGCGATGCAGAAAGCTGGATGCATCAGCCTCATAGATATCATTGAAGGCATGTTTCACATCCTTGATTTTTTATTCGACTATAGGTTAAATAATTTAGTTACTAGTTTTAAAGAATCTCATCTCTAGCATTCTTTTTTGTACATACTCCCAACTCCTGTGGCCTTACGCTACACTGTTTGGTGCTTTTCCTGGTGAAGTTTATTAGTTCGCAAACTGAAGATTATAATATCTATCTTGCATCACTAACCACAGATGTCAGAACAAAGGATTTGTGGTGTTATTTTCCTCTTAGATTCCGTATCCTCTGCAAGACTTGATGTAAAACACATTCAATATTTTCCTGTTGTTATTTATTTAGCTGTAGATTCATATTGCTTTTTTAACTACTTGTATTAAATACTCCATGATTTAGATTGGTATTTTGTGTATGTAGTTTGTAGTAAGTTATTTTTTGTATTTCTGTATGTTGACCTTAAATAATCTTGTCATTAGTGTTTTATGTTTGCTTCTTCTTGAATGTATTATGTGTAATCTGTTGCAGATGTTAAGACAGCCACAAAAAACAAAGTCCCTCTTGTGCGATCCTTATCCTTGACGTGGGTGACATTTTGTATTGAGACAAGTAACAAGGGTGTTATTACAAAGGTGCACAAGGATTATGTTCCAATCTGTATGGAGGTCAGTTTGCTCTTATCGTTTAATTTTATTTAGTGTGCTTGCTTTGTTTCGTGGTGGATTTTAAAGTGATTTTAGAGACTTCGGCTCAGCAGTTTTAGATATTTTTATTTAAATATCAATTTGATCCCCTTCTTTCCTTGGTTTAGGATCACTCAAAACATGATTTAATAAACTTCTTGACTAAAGTTGTGATTTTTTGGCTGGTGTTTAATTCTCAAGTTCTGAGCTGCTGTCTATTCTAGAATACAATTTATTTCAATTGTCTGTGAAAAATACACTGTAAATGTATGTCTTATATTTGTATATTTTTTGAAAATGCTAAAATTTGGATATTTCAGTGCCTAAATGATGGCACTCCTGAAGTCAGGGATGCTGCCTTTTCAGCATTGGCTGCAATAGCTAAGGTAAAACTCGTTTCAACTACATCTTTTTCTGTGCTTTAGAATATGCTTTTGCTGCTCAGGTTCTGAACGATATTTCCTTCACTCTGTTAAATAGTCTGTTGGCATGAGACCTTTGGAGAGGTCGTTGGAGAAACTTGATGATGTTAGAAGAAAGAAGCTTTCGGAAATGATTTCAGGTTCTGAGGATGCTGTGCCTGGTGGTTCTTCTGCAGGTTTGTAATTTTTATTTATTCTAGAAAAATAAAATTTAGATGTGAAGAGAAAATGCAAGTTTTGGGCTTTTTAAAGACTAGGGCTTTCCTAATTTGAGTCATTCTCTAATTTGTGTTTTTGTTGATGTTTAATGTGTACATACGTTTTTTTATGCTGACACTTGGTAATGACATTCCAGCTTCTGTGCATAATACCCGAGCAAGTGCATCTTCTGCGGAGGTGGGTTTCCTTTTTCTTTTATTTTGTTTTTAACTCAAGAAATATTGATTCAATTTCATTTCATTCATGAGCTGCTCCAAGATTTAGTTGGATTATATGTAGTTTGGAAGTTTTCCCTGCCCAGTTTCCCTTTAATGGATCAATCCATCTCCCTCCCATAGGCTTTGACAACCATTGAAAAAATGTAATTCCAGTTTTTACCTTAAATATCACATGGAATATGAATGCTAAGTTGATAAAATAGGTTTTGGACAGGAATTTGAGAACCATGTTAAATACAAACTTGTGAATGATTTAATTTTAAAGTTGAATGTATATATTGGAGGACGAACATTTATATGTCACTTGATTTGCTTACAGACCTCTGAAAGTGCATTTGTCAAAAGGTCAGCAGCCAGCATGCTTAGTGGAAAGAGGCCTGTTCAGTCAGCTGTAAGATTGTATCTTGCTATTTATTTAATATTTGATGATATTATTATTGTATTTCTGATGAATGCGAGTTGATTTGTTAAATATTTTGCACATTCTAGGCTGTCCCTAAGAAAGGAGCGGCTGTAAAGTCTGGCACAAACAAAAAAACTGATGGAGTTGCACAGGTGAAGGCTTCAAAATCAATTGAACAACCTGAGGATGTTGAGGTAAATTGATGTCTGTCTGTTATCTTTCTCTTTGATCTGAACATTCTTTCTGTTTCTTTGATAACTAATTATATTTATTTAATATGTGTGTCTAACATTATGCAGCCTACTGAGATGAGTCTTGAGGAGATTGAAAGTCGAATAGGTTCTCTTATACAGTCAGATACTATTGCTCTATTGAAAAGTGCTGTTTGGAAAGAGCGTCTAGAAGGTTGGCAGTCTGTTTTCCTTGTAATTGTATGCTGTTGCCTTTATGAAGTGCTTGATAAAATAAGGTCGCTGAAGTTAGATTTTTGCAGCCATTTCTTCACTGAAACAGCAGGTAGAAGGCTTACAGGACCTCAACCAATCAGTAGAAATTTTGATTCATTTACTCTGCACTTTACCTGGATGGGGCGAGAAAAATGTTCAGGTTCCAAAATACTTTCTTTGGAATTTAAAATGTTCTACTCTTGATGGTTTGTTGTGAAACATAGGGAGGAGATTTTAAGAGGGCCCTAAGCTTGTGTTTTCTTGTGCAGGTTCAGCAGCAGGTTATTGAAGTGGTCAATCATATAGGTTCAACTGCAGCTAAATTTCCAAAGAAATGTGCAGTACTTTGTCTTTCAGGTGGGTAGTTTAGCTATTACGGTTAATAAACTGTGTTTACTTTAGGAATGACTGTTCTAATTTGCGACTTGTTTTTCAATTTTAGGACTAAGTGAACGTGTGGCAGATATTAAGACACGTGCACATGCTATGAAATGCCTGAGTACTTTGTGTGAAGCTGTTGGTCCAGGATTCATTTTTGAAAGAGTAAGCATGGTTGCCCTTGATAAGCATATATTTTAGTTGTTAGGCATAAGTGTTCTCCTAGCCTGTAAACCCTTTAAACATGAGTTGTTAGGGCATAAGTGTGGTTTGTTTTTAATATGGTAAATAAAATTATGTTCTATTAGCAACTCCTTTTGTGTTATCACTGCTTTAAAGAATTGAACTGCCTTTTCACTGTTGACTGTCATTGTTTGCACTGTTGTCTGTGACTAGTGTTAACTGTATAAACATGAGGTGAATTTAGTCACTTAAGCGTGTTTTTGTGAAAGATGACTGGCTTAGTAAAATGATATCACATGTATATTTTTTTCCTTTACCAAATTTTGTACTATTTAGTTAATCAAGTTAAGTTATATATTTTATAGTTGAATCTCATAATTTCTAAGTAATCTTAAATAATATAATTTTTTTTAGAAAGAAGACAAAATTTAAGAGTTAAAAATGATGGTTGTGCATAGTTTTAAAATATTGTAAGTTTGTGACTGTAATACTAGTTAAATACCAGCAATTAGCCTGCAGTAGACCAGTCTTAGTGTTGCTGTTTAATTTTTGTAATTAATTCCTGTTATTAAGTTAATGTCCGTATCTGGATTCAATTGAATTTCAGTTTGTTCCCTTTTGGATGCATATTAGTGATTTTGTTTATCTTGCGTATTAAAACAAATGATGTTTGGAAAAATGTGATTTTTTCAATTGTAGCTTTACAAGATCATGAAGGAACATAAGAATCCTAAGGTTCTCAGTGAGGGAATTTTGTGGATGGTTTCTGCTGTCGAGGATTTTGGTGTCTCTCATATTAAGCTTAAGGTGCACTATAGATGTTTTATTTTTGTATTTTTTAGTGTGGAATGTTTTGTTTAAAGTTTATAACTTATTAATGCAAATCTTACTATGCAGGATTTAATTGATTTTCTTAAAGACACTGGGCTGCAGTCAAGTAATGCTGCTACTAGAAATGCATCAATTAAGCTCTTGGGTGTTCTGCATAGATTTGTTGGTCCAGGTAACTTTGTGTTTCATATTTTCTTCTCAATTATGTTTTCAAGGCTCTAAGCTTTTTCTTCTTGCAGACATTAAAGGGTTTCTTACTGATGTAAAGCCTGCACTGCTTAGTGCACTTGATACGGAATATGAGAAGAATCCTTTTGAGGTATGTTGTGTTTGGTGAGGTTAGTTGTGTTGTGTCTTGGTTTTCCTAGTAGTGTCATATAATTTCGACTGCTTCAGGGAGCATCTGTAGTTGCCAAGAGAACTGTCAGGACTTCGGATTCCTCTTCAACTGTTGCTGCTGGTGGACTTGATGGCTTGCCTCGTGAAGACATCAGTGGAAAGATCACTCAAACTCTTCTGAAGAGCTTGGAAAGCTCTGATTGGAAGGTTTGTTTGATAAGAGCTTGCAATTTGCTTTTAATTTTGTATTTATTGTTGTATTGGGATTTCAGTTATTAAATGTTGCACTATTGCTTCTAATTTTTCTGTGTATTTTTACTTACTATAGGTTCGTATGGAGTCTGTTGATGCTGTAAACAAAATATTGGAAGAGGCTAATAAGCGCATTCAAGCTACTGGAACTGGTATTTCACCGACCCTTACCCTATTAAATAAGATGTTCGCTATATTTTCGACTTTGCCAGTCCTTTTATTTGTTCTGAACTGTTTCTTTACCAGGTGAATTGTTTGGAGCTCTTAGGGGACGACTCGTTGATAGCAACAAAAACATCGTCATGGCTACTTTGACAACAATTGGCAATGTTGCATCTGCAATGGGGCAAGCTGTAGAGAAGGCAAGCAAGGTAAGAGGATTCTGTTATGCTTTCATATTTTTTTCCAGTTGGTATTTTTCTTTTGCTGTTTGCTATATTGACTTAATTGCAACGGTTTATCCAGGGTATTCTGTCTGATATATTGAAATGTCTTGGTGACAACAAGAAGCACATGAGAGAATGTGTACTGAATGCTTTAGATTCTTGGCTGGCTGCTGTTCATCTTGATAAAATGGTCTGTCCTTAGCCTATGTTCTGTTGTTCTGTGTCCGTAGTATCAATGTCCTGAGTATGGTTTTTACTTTAGGTTCCTTATATTGCAATTGCTTTGGTGGACTCTAAAATTGGTGCGGATGGGCGTAAGGATCTGTTTGATTGGGTATCTAAGCAACTTTCTGGGTTAAGTAATTTTGCTGAAGCTGCACAACTGCTGAAGCCTGCCTCTTCCGCAATGACAGTACAGTCTGGATACTCAGCTTTCTGATTTTGTGTTTATAACATTTCTCAAATAGTTCTAATTTGCCCTATTCTTTTGAACAAAATTTATGATGGCTTATTGTTAGGATAAATCTTCTGATGTTCGCAAGGCAGCAGAAGCTTGCATTAATGAGATACTGAGAGTTAGTGGACATGAAATGGTATTTGTTTTAAAAAACTGCTTTTTTCTTCCCTTGTTTCCTTAATATTGATGTGATACCCAAGCATCTTTAATTTGTTTTTTCAGATTGAAAAGATACTTAAAGACATTCATGGACCAGCACTCACTCTGGTTCTTGAGAAGTTGAAACCATATGGAGCTTTTCAAGGTATGTTCTCATTCTTCTTTGTTAATCATGGTGAAGTTCTTATTTTTATCTTACTTACACAGTTTTTGTTTTTAGAGTCATTTGCGGTGGCCAAATCGGTTTCAGTGGGTGCACCAGCAAAATTGAAGGGGGGGAAATCAACTGCTAATGGTGTTTCAAAACATGGAAATAGAGCTGCATCTTCGGTAGTTTCTTTTTCCTTTTTATTAAGTACTCTTAGATCTGTTTGGATTTTCTAACTATTTGTTTCATCATCTCAACAGAGAGCTGTGGCAACAAAAGGCACTAAATCTGAACCAATATCTGTTCAAGATATAGCGGTACAGTCTCAAGCTTTGTTAAATATCAAGGATTCAAATAAGGTAATGTTGTTTGGGGTTGGGTTTACAAAACTTTACTTGAGATCTTCAAAGTATGCATGACTGGAGTGTCATCTTCACGATTGTCATACATGCAGGAAGATAGGGAGAGAATGGTGGTTCGAAGGTTAAAGTTTGAGGACCCTCGTCCTGAGCAAATTCAAGATCTCGAGGTGGGACTGTTTATTGAGGAACAAGTATACATAACTCCAACTTTCTATAACTAATGAATTATATTAAAAGCGACTGTAATTTGCAGAATGATATGATGAAGTATTTCCGAGAGGATTTACATAGGAGACTCTTAAGTGCAGATTTTAAGAAGCAAGTTGATGGACTTCAAATGCTGCAGAAGGTGTTGTTCTATAACATTCTCAATAACTTCCATGCTTTTGAAGTGTTTTTTATTTACCGGAACTTGTACAAACTGCAATTGCACTTTTCAGGCCCTTCCTTCCATTGCTAAGGAAGTAATAGAAGTTTTGGACATTCTTCTGAGGTGGTTTGTGTTACAGTTCTGCAAATCAAACACAACATGTCTATTGAAGGTTTCTATTATTTTTGTTTTTGTTGTGATGCCAGTTTCCTTCTTTTCTTCCTTTAGTTTGCAGATGTATGGTGTCAGTTGTAACTTCATTCAATTTAATTGCTCAGGTGCTGGAATTTCTTCCAGAGCTGCTTGACACCTTGAAGGAGGAGGGTTACACTCTGACAGAATCTGAAGTGGCCATGTTTCTTCCATGCCTTGTAGAGAAGGTTAATATTAGCAACTATATTTGTAGAGTGTTATTATTCCCATGAATCTTTCTAATGGTTTAGTTGATTTCAGCTAACTTTTGTTTTAAAATAAGGTACTAGGTTATATTAGTGTGCTTACTTTGGTGTTACAGATGGCAAAGTAGACGTTCATTTCTTATTTTAATGTTGCAGTTAGGGCATAACATTGAGAAAGTACGAGAAAAAATGCGCGAGCTGACCAAACAATTTGTTGCCATATATTCAGCTTCTAAATGTTTACCCTATATATCAGAGGGTTTGCGCTCCAAGAATAACCGAACTCGAATTGAATGTGTTGATCTGGTTGGATTTATTATTGATCATCATGTTGCTGAGGTATTGTATCTATTTTTCTATTATTTTCTACTCTCACTGTTTTCCTTGAATACTACTGACATTATGTGGACAGGTTGGTGGGCAGCTAAAATTATTGCAACAGGTTGCTAGTTTGACAGCAGAACGGGATGGTGAAACTAGGAAAGCAGCATTAAATACACTAGCTACTTGTTATAAGATTCTTGGTATGCCACATCCTTTAGGACCATCTCTCTATTTTTCAACGTTCTTGGGAAATGTTGTGCCTTCTGCCTCGTGATGTAAAGCACATCTGTTGTATTTTGTTGGATTGGGGTGGGTTTTTCCACTAGTGTATAAATTGCATGAGCAGCATATCCTTCTCTATGTGTGAAGTGAACCACTTTTTGGCTCGCTCAACTTAGATGCTGAATTTTTATTCTTTTCTTCTCACCTCTTATAACTTGTGGAGTTATTTTCCAATTTTTGCTATGCAGGTAATGACATCTGGGAATTTGTTGGGACTCTTTCAAACACTCAACACAGCATGTTAGAGGATAGATTCAAGTGGAAGGTCAGTACATCCTTTAGTCATTTGTCTCCGTTTGTTATACGGAGTTCTTGACAATTTCGGTTGTGTACTTTACTAGGTACGGGAGATGGAAAAGAAGAAGGAAGGGAAGCCTGGGGAAGCAAGGGCCATTTTAAGACGTGCAGTAAGGGAAAATGGGTGTGTCCATTCTTTCCAATCTGTTCTGTCAATGCATTTTTTCCTTCTAATTTTTTCTATAATCTCTTGATCCTGATCATCATTTTGAAATGAAAATATAAACATGACTTAATTCCTTTTTGTGGTCATTGGCTTGCTGTTGATATCTATGCTAATTTTATCTATTAAATGAGGCTGGAATCCTATTTGGTGTAGCATAAATATTTTGGGGGAAGGTGCACTATCTCTGATTACGGCTGATGAGATTTTAGGATTTGATAAATTGTTTTGATAAAATCATTGAAAAGATATCTTATTTATATTGAAAATGTTATGATGGATATGCGTGATACAATTCCTTTCAAGGAAGTATAAATGAACATAGTAACTACACAATGACTTTCGCATAGGTCCTATCATGGTTGTTTGAGTTACCTCTTTCATGATTTTACAGTTCTAGTTAAGCAAAACAATTTAACTTTTGTACAAACTCTCAAGTCAATGTGTTTGAACTTAACTGTAAATTTTTCTCCCATTGATCGATCCCACATGTTATATACCTTGACTCAATTTGAAAAAGTTAACTCCTTTGTAAAATGTTTTCATTTTAATGAGAAATTATATATATATATATATATATATATATATATATATATATATGTATATTGTACACTTATTTAGTTTGAGCTTATTTAGTACTAATCTACTGCACTTTATTATTCTGAATTTTCTTTTTTGCTTTATGGCTTCAAATGTTGAATTGTTTTATTATAGATATCCATAGTGCTTTTGCACCACGTGTAGGATTAAAAGTGCTTTTGAAAGAAGATTTTTGGAATACATGGATGGTTTGGTTGGTTCAAAGCTTTTCATTAGCGAATAAAATTCTAGTAGATGGGAGTTTTAAGTTGGCATGTTGGTATTGAAACAAGGCAACTTATACGAGCTATGTGGAAGTATAATTTATTTGTGATTTCTAAATGCGATAATTTCAAGATTATGAACTCTTATTTTATGAGAAACATGATGGGTGTATATGGGTGTTAAACTAGATTAACTTATCTTCTAATCAATTCTGGAAAAGCTTAAAGGCTGTTTCTTGTTGTACTTCTTTTTCAACTTGAGCCCTAGTTGTAGACTTTTATTTCTTCCCTTCATATGTCTTATGTAAGAACTCACGTGTGTATACACATACACAAACATGAATAAGCTGAGAGATAATTATGTCTTAAGCATCCTTTCTCATATTTTTCATTCTCAAGTGTGGGATTAGTTAACCTATTTCCTGACCTGGACTGAAGAGTTTCTTTTGCGTGGATTATTAAACAGTTAAATACTTGACAGTGAATATTTCCTGTTATTGATTCCATTACCAGGTCTGATGTTGCAGAGCAAAGTGGAGAGATGTCTAGATCTCTTGCTGGTCCTATATTGAGGTAGGGTAAAGGTTTTACTGATATTCATTCATTTTCTGTTCCTTATTAAGGGGAAATTAACCCTGCCCCAAATTATCCCTATTTTATTATTCCATATCACTCATGTTGATGTCAGAAAAAATTATGGTCAACCTGATAGTAACATAGAGAGACAGTTGATTTCCCGTTCTTCTGCTGTTGCTAATGGGCCCCCAGATTGGAACGAAGCACTTGATATAATTTCTTTTGGTTCTCCTGAACAGGTGAAATAAACTAAATAATTTGCTATACATACATGCATACATATATTATATATATATATATATATATATATATATATATATAGACACTCACACACACACCCACATCTTTTGAGATCCCCCATTCGCTTTCTGTTCTTTTGAAATTGAAGATTGAACTCTGATTTTCGATTTTCTTGTTGCAGTCTGTTGATGGAATGAAAGTTATTTGTCATGAGTTAAGTCAGGTCTCTAATGACCCAGACGGCATTGTTATGGATGAACTTGTGAAAGACGCAGATAGATTAGTTTCATGCCTTGCAAATAAGGCGAGTTAACTTTCTATACTACTCTCATTCGGGAAATGATTTTCGTGTTTTGATTATTTTTTTATTATTCTAAATAGGTTGCAAGAACCTTTGACTTCAATTTGACTGGGGCCTCGTCACGATCTTGTAAATATGTGCTTAACACTCTCATGCAGGTACTTTTTTTTTGGCGCTAGAATTTGTATCATCTGATGTCTTTTAATATAGCTATTTGTGATTGCTAATTTGTTTTGGGAAATACAGACTTTTCAGAATAAAAGATTAGCACATGCTGTAAATGAGAGCACTCTTGACAGTCTCATTACTGAGCTGCTTCTGTGGCTCTTGGATGACAGGGTTCCTCATATGGAAGATGGAAGTCAATTGTTGAAAGCATTGAATGTGTTGATGCTTAAGATTCTGGTTAGGAACTTTATCTCCCCTCATCTGTTGAACTGCAACGTGAGGCATATTATGCTGATGTATTATAGTGCAGGTTATTTAGTAACTAGTTATTGTCAATACAGGATAATGCAGACCGCACTTCTTCCTTTGTTGTCTTAATCAATCTTTTGCGACCGTTAGATCCATCCAGGTGGCCTTCACCAGCATCAAATGAGCCACTTGCTTCTAGAAATCAGAAGTTTTCTGATCTAGTTGTAAAATGCCTTATCAAGCTTACAAAGGTAACATGTGCAGCCATCGGCAAAATGGTAAAAGATATGAACGTAAAACAAACTATTTTGGTCATCTAAATATAATTGGGCTAATGTAATATAGCTTATTAGCCAAGGTTTCTGGATCGAGTAATTTGTTACTTGCTCTAGGGTCTATCTATAAGGTTATTATATTTCCTGTTTCATTTAAACTTCCACAGGTAGCATGAATCAATGATGAATGTCTTGAATTTAGATTACTTTTGACTTTAAACTTTTACTTATGTTTCTAATTGAGACTACTACACAATTTGTGGTGATAGCATATCTAAGATTGACTACTATGCTTTTTAATATGATAAACTTGTGAAGAAATTTTTACCCTAAATTTTACCATTCACCATTCTATGTCAGTTTTGGTGGCAAAGATTTTTTTTTTAATCTAGTTCATTCCTCTACCCAACCATATAATTGTTATACTATTTTATTTGATCGATGAATTAACAGTATTAGTTTTTGGATGATTATATAATGGGCCCAAATATGTAGTTAATACTTATTAGATATTCAATTATTAACAAACCCATTAACCAATCTATTGGACTTCTATATTACGCACTGTAAACTTATATAATTTGGCTCGAATAGTTATTAATTAAAGTTTTTTAGTCATCACATCATTAACATGTATTTTGTTTGTGCTGCAGGTTCTTCAGAGTACTATATATGATGTTGATCTCGATCGCATTCTTCAAAGTATCCATTTGTACCTGCAAGACTTGGGAATGGAAGAAATTAGAAGAAGGTATTGATTGATTGGTAAAGTTGCTATTTTTTGCTTATAAAATAATTCTTGAATTATTTCTGTTTTCTAATGTTTAATTTGTACAGGGCTGGTGCTGATGACAAACCCTTACGAATGGTAAAAACTGTTTTACATGAACTTGTCAAGCTTCGTGGTGCAGCGATAAAGGGTCATCTCTCAATGGTTCCTATTGATGCAAAACCTCAACCCATCATCCTTGCATACATTGAACTTAATCTTGAGGTATAAACTATAACAAATTAATGTGATTTATTGTTGAAGTAGACCCATTTATACTCTATTTCTCCTACCTTTTATTTTTAGACTTTGGCAGCGGCGAGAATGTTGACTGCATCTGGACCTGGGGGACAAAACCATTGGGGAGATTCAGCAACCAATAATTCAGCCTCTGGGACCCATTCTGCTGATGCCCAGTTAAAGGTATAGTTATGCTTTATTTCTCGGTATCTTGGGTACTAGAACATCATCAGATGTTGTAAACTTGAAATTCTACCTAGAATTGTTATTTGAATTGAAGATTTTATCTAGAATGCAAAGCTACATTCATGTGTACATCATTTGCATAAAAAAGAAAATAACTTTTATCTACATTCTACGAACTTAGATTGAAAAATCATAGTTGTTAATAAGTCATAAAACCCAAATACATTATGGTACAATGCATTAATAAGTAGGACATGGAGAAAAGAAATGTGAGGTGTTTTAAAAAAAAATGGGTAATAAGGCGAGAATGATCTCTGTGAATGTGTCTGCTTGCCTCCCACTTGCCGTACATTCCGTTGGTGAGGCAGCAGAGAAGATTCTCAACTTGTAGGTATTATCCTACTTGAGACTGAGACTTTAAAATATATGAGTAGTGGACTACAGTACCACTCTCCTCCTCTTCTATTTATAATGAAGCAAGTACATATGAAAAGACTACTCTAAGATACTAGACATGATTACATGCAACAGTAGATACGGCAGTAGGTAGTTTCCCACACTCAACACCCTACACATAGGGTTAATGATACAATAGGTAATAATTCTAACAATCCTAAAATTTAATTCGCAATCCTGACAATAACCGATATATCTCAATGTTTCTAATTTATTCTATTTTTTCTTGTGTCAATATCCTATTTTGCTGAAACTTAACTTAAAAGCCTATATTTCACCGCTGACTCCGTTTGTCTTCAAAATTAAATTGCAGCAAGAGTTGGCTGCTATATTTAAGAAGATTGGAGAGAAGCAAACTTGCACGATTGGTCTATATGAGCTATATCGGATTACCCAATTGTACCCTAAGGTAAGAATTAAGGGTAGTAAAGATAACAGAAATAACGATTTATTTTTCTGGTTTAGAGTGAATGTTCAGCCTATACGATTTTTGCTTATTTGATCAAGATTCTTGTGCTTTATCTTAGGTTGACATATTTGCTCAGCTTCAAAATGCTAGTGAGGCCTTTCGAACTTACATTAGAGATGGTCTTGCTCAGGTTGAGATTATTTACTTGTATTACCACATGTTAATTGAGCTTGCGTTTTTGTATTTCTATGACCAATTCGAGGTATTTGTCGATTGGCAATTGAATTTAACATTTTGGCAGATGGAAAAGAATGCTGCAGCTGGAAGAACTCCCTCGAGTTTACCTATGCCTACTCCTCCACCAGCATCTTTAAACATATCTTCCCCTGATTTTGCACCTCTCTCACCTGTAAATGCAAATCCATTGGGTGATGCTAAATTAAATATGAAACCTGACCCAACAAATTTTAATTTACCCCCATCATACAGTGAGGAGAATAGGCCTGTGAATGCCATTACGTCTAGAGCATTAAATTCTGACTATACATTAGGTGACCAAAGAAATGATAGATTTATGACAGGAGGTATTTTAACCTAATTTTAGTTGTTTTGCGCCAATTTTTACATTGAAGAAATGATGTTGACTAGGAGAAGTTACATATGAACTGCAGTAACCAGTGGTACGTTGGATGCAATCAGAGAGAGGATGAAGAGTATGCAATTAGCAGCTGCTGCTGGGAGTACAGAATCTGTCGGTAGACACTTAACAAGTGCAAATGACAACTTGAATCATGGAGTTCCTCCTAGTCAGATTCCTCATACAGCAGAGCATGCCGGAACCGAGAATACTTTGCATGGTGGGGTACTTCCTATGGATGAGAAAGCACTGTCTGGCCTTCAAGCGCGGATGGAAAGATTGAAAAGTGGTTCCCTTGAACCTCTTTGATGGTAAAGAGAAAAAAAATCTCACTAATGTCAGATTTCATTCATGCAGTGGCGTACAGCGTGTCGTCATATAATTTTCAATACGGTATAGATGAATATGTATAATCCTCTTCAAACTACGGAACATTGACGTTGCAGAGCATAGCAGGATTGGTTGCCGTTCATTTACCGCCCTTGCAATTATTTCACCTCATGCATGCTTTGCCCTCTTGCTCGTTGTATATGGTAGTGGAGCTTTGTTTTTCTAACAGGAGTTAATGTAGATTGCGTCAATTTAATGCAATTTTACAGATCATTCCTTACTGACGCTGAGCTTTGCTTGGTGTTATCGCATTAGCTTGTTTCAGCAAATTTTGACACTGGTGTTTCAATTTAATTATGCAAAATGAATTATAGAAGGACATCACGTTCAATGTCCTTGAATTTGTTCATTATTCGTTTGTGCTTGCGAAAGTTGCTGTGCTGTTTCGTACTTAGTATATACTATTTTGAAGTCTACTAATCATCAAAAGTCTGTACTTCGATAATAAGAGTCTAATAGTTGTGAATGAATATTTTTTTAATAAATTAGGCTGCAGTTTTATTTTAAAGTAAATTTAATGAAATGTGCACAACTCAATTATTTTGCATTTGAATGTCATTTTTGAAATATTTTCAAAATAAATCTAAAAGCTTGATTACTCTGACTCTTCCTGTCTTCGAAAAAAATAGTATTCTTAAATCCATTTGTTATGAAGACATTATGTATCATTGAATTGGTGCCTAAGTAAAGAAAGTACTAAAATATTTGACAACCTAGATTGGAGAACATGAAAAGGGATTGGAGAACCTTCTAAATTCATTTTAAGTCCTCTTCGGCTTCACTTTGGATGAAGCTACCTTTGTCTCTTACGAATCTATGTATACAGAAATTGTTATGATAGCTGCCAATAAAGCCAAACTCTTCATGGTCATAACATTTTGATATAACTTTGGTTTTTCTTTAACAATCTAAAATGCATACATCCACAAAAAGAGATTGTAATTATACATTTTAGATTGTATATTTCTATCTGGAACAGAAAAAGAGATTCACCGAACATGCAATGCAAGAGAACAAGCATCCACAAACCACTACCAACCACCAATAAACATTACAAGCTCAGACTCTGATTGGTCACGACACAATAAAACAAACACCCACCAATGCCTAAATTCTGAAGGGTGCATGGAGAACATGGAAGTGCAGGAAGAATTTCCCTATGTTGTGTTTTGAAATTTAATTTAGATTCAAGAAGTCGTTGGTTCAAATATGAATAATTTTGTGGATGAGAAACATGTAATTAGTTCAGAATATTCTCTTAACATGACTAATATACATTTTCAACAACTCTTATTTGTCAAACGTCATCCAAACATTGCTTAAAATTTTGTTCTGCCTTAGGCTCAACTTTCAGTACATATTTACCAAAGAATAAGATTCCATCCATATTTTCAATAAGTTACTAACACAGAATATCCAATTAAGTACTATGTAAAGCAGTTGGAAACAATAACAAGTTTTCTACACTTAAAATCCTGACTTGATTCAGATTTATTAGTGTAGATTCATCAAATCAGGTCGCTTTTCCAATTACTCCCCTGGATTCAGTGGGAATTCAGATGTTCATAACTCTTCTCCAGTCTGCAGTCATAAAATATAGTTTCCGATTGATCATAAGCTCATTGGAAATGATAAAGAATGGTTCTGGAAACAAATACATACCAACATCTCATGGTCTCCCCTTACTTCTTCTATCAATTCCTGTAGGGGTTTATTAGCACTGTTGGGAACAAGTGCAGCAAATGCAGCTGGTTTTAGTCCTGCATAACAAAAACTCCAAAACCATAGTGAACGTCTGAAATGTGCCAAGAATGTTCAGAAAGAAAGACTTCGTCTTCAGCAGACCCTAAGGAACAATTGAAAATGTGATCATAAGTTGGTTACCGGTTTCGGGAAAAGAATCTATGAACATCATCATCTCCTCTCCGCTTAAACCAGACAAGAAACATATCCGGGGAAGTGGCTTGGCTATCTGCAGGGTACAAAATAAAGAACATGCCGAGATTTGAATGTAATTCATAAGTTAAGGATTGCCATGACCGAATGAAATATCAATATGTGCCACCGTAATCCTTCAGTAAAAGGAAGTATTTTTGTCCATGTGAAATGAAAGTCCTTAGTGCATTAGAAGCATGTTTATTAACTTATATAGTGCTGCAAGGTTCAGGATTCTTATGCTCATAAAATTAGAGGTGGTGTGAGTTCTCTAGTTTTGATACAATAAAGTCTACATGAGAAACTGCGAAATGCATGATGAATTTGTGTGAAATGGTAGGCACCAATGACAAAGGAAAAACTTTTTCTTCTGTTATTCATTTTCACTTTGAGTTCAAATTCTCCAGGAGTGCACAGAAAAAGATGTTAGACGAAAGTAATACATAAATATTTATACCTTGATCTCCTCCAAACTCTGTTGTGTTGTATGCATTGCCTCCCAAAGTGAACTTGTAATCATGTCTTCTGTGCAATAGATGACCTGCAATGCAATTCATTATATTCCCTATTTATTTTTTTCAATTCTTTTTGAGATAACTACGGAAATTAAAATTGTTACATAACCTTCAAATTTTAGTTAGCATTGTGAAAAAACCCAGAGGCTAAGCCTTAACCAAATGGTAAGAGGTTCCTCGAAATAGCCTATCCACTTGTGCTGATACGTCTTCTAAAATCTACCTTCTCCATACTCTAACTGGGAACCTTATGCACTATCTCGCCCGTCGTTTATGGGTAAATATTGGTATTCATTTTCTTAGTTTATCTAATGCATCTTTAATTGATTGTGCTATGTTATTTACTCTATCAACATCATAGTAACTTTTCCATCATAATGTTGTTTTCTTGGAAATATATAATGTTGAAGCAATGATCTGTGTGAGAGAGTAGATTTCTTACAGGATAATTACTCCATTGATTTTGGTTTTCAAATAAAATGGCCATGAAAGAGAAGAAATGAGATGTTACCTTCAGGAATTCACCATCTAACTCTTTTAAAAGCTGTTGGATCTGCTCAACATCAGAATGGACATTATACTATTAAATGACATATTTGGAAAGAAAACATGGCCAAGGCAATTTAATGCTAATATATCTAAAGCAAAATATGACTGCATAATCATCGTAAGCAGCTTGGTTATGTTACTATAGTAATTTACTGACAGTTGATAAATTAATGATACATTACAAGGTATGTAGAGGATTTTCAATAGTGGCAACAATATCAATAAAAGGTACTCATCGATGATATTTTGGATCATCAAATTGAAAGCACAAACAATAACCAGACCAAAGGCTGATTAGAAATTCAAGTACACGAATGGCCATTTAAGTAAAGACATAGAAAGTAAAAGAAACAGAAGGCATTGTAAATCTTTCAAGACATGAAACTACCACATTATTCTTTACTAAGACTAGTATATCTTACTACATGGGTGATGGTAAGATCACCTTCAAAGCTTCATCTGCTTCAAAGCCCAACAACAATAAGGCCTGCAAAACAAAAGAAACTTGGGTTTGACTACATGTAAAGTCAGAGCCAGATTACTAAGTTCTGACCCAAGTCAAGATAGAATGAAAAGAGCATCCACAAAACTCACTTGATTCAAATTTTCCAAGCTAAATAAATAGGAAATCAAGGCCTATCAGAGGCACTAGAAGATAACAACTTTTGATTTCCATGAAAAGTTAGTCAATAGGCATTTTGTATGAGTGTGTATGTTGAAAATTATTTTATGGTGGCGGTGATGTGAATAGTTATAATAAGTGATGGAAAACATGTTATTCAAAACTAACCATGACTTACAGGTGGACCATATATAGGATCCTCTGCATTCAAAGGAACGAATTTCGAGTCTTCAACAACCTCATTAGGAAGTCCTGCACTATGGAAAAATATTATATAAAGAATTGTAGTTCGCAGCGCCCCCTGAATAAAAGCTTTTTTTTTTTTCAATATAGAAGTTACATAAGGAAGCTCAGAAGCTCGAAGTCCAAATCTATACTTGGCGATATAGAAAGAAAAAACAAAAAATTAACACCACTTGTGGGTAGGAGTGTTGACATGATTGAAGTTGATTTGAAGAAATGCACGATGCCCCAAATGGGTATGAAGAGAAGACAGTGATAAGATTGTAAATTTTACCTTCAGAGGATGCTCTTCGAATATAATGGCAGAAGTTAGAAGAGTTCGAAGAAGAAGAAGAATAAGACACTGAAACTGGAAAACACGAAGGGGGTGTTGGTAGGTGACAGCGCAACCACGAATTTGCTGATAATCCAATGGAAGTAGCAGATGACATGATTTTTCCTCACTACTTTCCAACTTCTTCCACTATCACTCTTCCACACAGACGGCTGATGATAACAAATATATATATATACACACAGTGATAAGAAATTATTGATATATTGAAGTTAATTTATGATTACAATAATTTAATTTAATTTTTATTAAATTGAATTTAATATATTAGTTATAAATAATAAATTTATTCCAAGAATAATTAAAAGAATATCTCTTTCTCTTCATGTTTGATTTTCTTTTAATTAATCTATTATCTATTATAATGAATAACTCATCTCACTGTTATACTAACTTTAATATATTTAGCATATTCTAATCAGTGAATAGTAATTTAAACTAAATGTATTAATCAACTAAGCTAAATAGATTTATAATTCAAATTGATACTAATTTCTCTCAATTAATTATTCAATTTAAATATATTCCCATATTTCCTTATTTGAACAAATAATTAAAATTCGTGTAAATTATATATAGCACGAAAACTTTTATAAAATGAAAGTAAATTTATATTATTCAAGCATTGAATTTAATTTTTTTTTTTAATTTCCGATGGATGTTTGTGAGCTAGATTCACAGTTTCTCAAAACTGGATGAAATCTTAGCCTTTTCTTTATTTTATATTTAATAATTCATCATATAAAAGAAATGAAAATTTTGCAAGGATCGGATCCGTGTGCCACTCAACAATATGTAAAGCAATGAAAATCCCACGATATGAAGTTTAAAGTGTAAACCATTTACATCTCAACATTTTACTAAATTCTTTGGGTAGTTCTTCGCTTACATCGCACAGCCTTGATTCACTCACTGTCCTTGTAAGGAAATGAGTTCAGTTTGGTGGAAAACAAATGCTGGTTAATTTCCCTCTTTATTGCATCATATTTTTGTATCCTTTTGTAGAACTAACTACAACATAAGTGATTACATCTCTGCAATCAATTTCTTCACATCATCTCCAGATTCTGAAAGTGTTCCCTGAGTCCACCTCTTCAGCATTTCCAAAGCAGCCTTTGGCTGATCCATCGGTACCATGTGACCAGCATCATGAACCTGCATTTTTTTTCACCGACAAAATATCAAAGTGAGTAATCATTTTACCAAGCCACAGGGAAGTTTGTAGGTAAATGAAGTACAACACACATCAAAGAAGCAAGGACAAGTTTGTATTTGCTTTGTGGTACAATCATACACATCTACCATGTTTGTGTGTGGAGGGGGAAGAGAGATACATACCTTTAGGAAACTTAATGGTCCATAGGTCTTCAATAGTCCAGCTTCAGAGTCGTCAACTTTGAAAGGAACTTCGAGTGAGGACACGAATTCTTTCTGGCCTGACCACTCCATGGCGTGAACCCATTTTGAATTACCTAATCATTGAATTCATACCACAAGGAAAAAGAACATTGCACATTGCACTGAAGTCTAATGTGTGAAATTTTAAAGGCATAAGCACTTACCAAGCCAGTTGCAGATGAGATCATATTCCCCAGCGTACACAAGCATATTGATTCCATCCTCAAGAAGGGCAGGAATACCTACTTCAAGATTCCTCATCCAATCCACCAGCATAGCCTGATAAACTGTGGAACTACAAGACACAAAAGCAATATCTCCAACTCCTAGTGCCTCCCGAACAGATTCTAGCTGTAAGAATTTTTCCAAGTTCGAAAAATCATAGCAGAGGCTCCCCTCACACTTCTTCCTGATGTCATAATACTACAACACAAGAATACAGTAGCTGGTCAAAATTTTGAATATGCCGTGTTTTCAAGACTTGGCACAATCTCCATAAATGTCAATACATGAAAATCTGCAAGCTAACAAGCAGAATAAAAAGCTTAAAATTTCTGGTCCAAAATATACTCCGCTGAGAAAGTAATCAGAATCTCTATCAACAAAAAATGCCTGTATTTTGACCATGCTTCATGCTTAATGGGTTCCCACATAGTTCAGTACAGTTAATTATATTCCGCAAACAAGTAAACTCTACAAACATCTAAACTGTACAGAAGAGGAAGCAACTTTTTTACCCACATTGATATCGTCAGCAGCATGTGACAGGATGGAATTGAATATCGTATTACAAACAAAATATGAAGCCGTGCACGCAATTGTTCCATCAGTGCCTGAAAGGATTTTTTTAAGCAAGTGAGAACCAGTTAATTCTTGGTTCAAAGATCAGGATCAAAAAACTTGCTTAAATACCACATGATTGCTGAAAGTTAAAATCCACTAAAATATTATTATATGTTAAATTTTAAAAGTATTTCATACAAGGACAAAACTTACATAAAGTGACATAAGTACTGTGGCTGTTGGTCTCCCATTAAATCCATTGCATACTATCATAGTAAAACTCTAAATATGATTGGAGAACTTCCTTCCAATAATTCATAATAAAAAAGTAGTATGCACCTTAAACAAACAACAACAAAGCCCTTATCCCACTAGGTGAGATTGGAAAAAAGTAATATGCATTTACTGTCAAGATAGTTATTACATACTTCTAAAAATGATATGATTATCCAGTTTAAATTATTGTAGGATAAGTTGTGGACAACACAATTCTAAAGCACAATTTTATATAACTAATTTATGGAAGTCTTTAGCAACTATAAAGGACGATAAACATTTGCTAGGTACTAATTTATGTAATTATTCATATAAATCACATTTTACCAATGCATGCTATTGCATATTATTAGTTTGTTACAATAGAAAGATATACTTCAAAAAGGCAAATGTAGTTTCCTCAATAATTACTTTTGAAATCAACTTAAATTCACCAAAGACCAAAGCTAAGCTTGATATATTAATAAAGCAACTTGAGTTCAGATTCACATTTAGAACTCAGCATTCATTAAAATAAATAAATACATGAATACTTATGGCATTGCTCTCTTTTTAATTCAATTATAGCCTTAGCTTCTAAATTACAAATTATAAGAAACACAAAATCCACTGAAAGCAGAGCATGGAACAAAATCACATGTGAATTACCACATAGTTTTATTGCCAATTCGCAGGCTGGGACCATCAATTTGTTGATGCGATCATAGTCAGTCTTCTGAATTATGCCCATGTCCAGTGCATAATCTGCGTACGCTTTATACTGAATCGCAGGATCAGTAAGCCCATTACCAATGGCAAATCCCTGTTTAACCACTTCCAGTTAGCCAAGCAAGTCTACTCACCTTTCAGCATATATCAAAAAGTTAAGAAAGAATAGCTCACATATCAATGTAACAGACCTTTAGGTTTATATGAATTCCTTCTTTAGCTTTGTTTCCCCTATGGACTCGAGCTGCAAAAGCTGGAATATAATGTCCAGCATAAGATTCACCGGTAATGAAAAAGTCATTCTCTGCATACTCAGGATGTTCAGCAAAGAAGGCCTGTAAGGTAAACAGAAAACTTTGCTAAGACAAGACAATGCTTAGTTTAGAAAGGTGTTTAAATCAAAATCCAAGGTAACGATACATTGCTTAGTTTTGGTCTTCTATGAAGAGCCATTAAGAAATGTTAGAGAATAAAAAGATAGGAGATACAGCTTCTGTTCCAGAAAAGAAAAATAAATACAAGTCAGGAAACCAAATAAGAAGACACTGCATTAATGCTGTATAACGAGTATTTTGAGCGAACACAAGTACCTGTAAAAAGTCATACAAGTCATTGCTCACACCTTCTTCATCGTGACGAATGTCACGATTGTCCGTACTGTAACTAAAGCCAGTTCCAGTTGGTTGGTCAACATAGAGAAGATTGGACACCTGAAAGGTCACCAGGCAATTTATCAAGACCTCACACAAGATAATCATAGGAACATAAAAAAGGCGCAGTTGAAAGGCAACAAATGATATGAGGATTACCTTGTCCCAACCATAATCATTCCACAAAAGGGACATATTGTTAGCAATCTTAAAAGGGCCATTTTCATAAAACAAAGCCAATTCACTGCTACAGCCAGGCCCCCCAGTCAACCAAATCACAACAGGATCCTTCTTGCTGTTCCGTGATTCAAAGAAAAAGTAGAACATCCTGCGCCATTCAACCCAAACCCAAAAATAAATAACAAATGCATACCAAGGATTTGCAGCATTTACCCCTCAACAATCATATTTCACCGACACAAAGGAATAAAAATTATTTAACTCAACCATTTTCTTTTCCCCTATTCATCCTAATATAAAGTGCTCTAAAAAATAGTTTATAATTATGTTCCAAAATTAATTTAATAAGCTCTCCAGAGTAGCTTAGAAAATTAATTAGAACTTACACGAAAAGAATTAAAAACTCCAGAATTTAAAATGAATTAAGTTTTCTCCACAGGCTAAAGCCAACCTATATAACATAAGCGTTTATCGCATATATTAAATAAGTCGTTTAGCCAAACTTAATGTTTTTCTTGTTTTTTACCTGAAAAGAAACATAAGGTTAAACAACAAATGATACTATCAACAATAAAGCTGGGATTTCACCATTTAACTCAACATCAACGTAATGTACAATGAAAACACATACATTCGATCAATTAAAAAAAAAACAAACAAACAAACCTGGCTGCATGAGAATGGGCAATAGGATAGTAACCAGCGGAATGAGTCAAATTGTCGAGTGAAACGCCAGACAGTGGAGGCAACAAGTTTGGGAATCTGAGCGGTTTCTCGACGAGTTTGTTGGCGTGAAAATTAGGGTCGCGAACGATGTTGACATCTTGTGAAGGGGAAAGGTTAAGGTCTCTGATCTTAGAAGAAAAATCAAATACGAGATCCGCGCCGGAGAGAGAAGGAAGGGTTAGGAGAAGGAGAAGAGGGCACAGCGTGAAGAAGCAGCGGTTACAGTCTCCCATTTTCTTTCCCACACTTTGTTCTGCCAAACCCAAATTCAGGATTGTAATAGAAAGTGCTTGCGTGCTATGAAAGTTTCGTTTTGAATGACACGTGGGATCATACAACCATACTTTACAACCACCTTTCTTTAAACGTGCCAAACTCCACATGCATCTTATCTTTCCACTACATTAAAATTGTATAATTTTATTATTTTTATGAGAAATTAATCAAAACATGTAAAAAAAATATTAATATATATATATATATAACTATATAAAAGTAATATTAAAAAAATATGTATAAGTTTTTTAAAATTATTTAATTATTTTAAAATAAAAAAGTATATCTTTATAATGTTATGGATAAATATAAATATAAATCATATAAACAATACGTACTGTTAATTCAATAGGTCGGTGCTGACTATTAATTTAAGTGATGTTTCCAATGCTACATCATGTTTAAATAATATATGAATAAATTCACTTCCATTGATAGAAATCTTGAGCAAGTTATATTTTTTTTTTTTATTTCTACTTCATTTTTGTTTTAAAATTAAATTAAGTTTAATAAAAAAAATTGTTTAACTATTACATAAATCACTGTTTTTTTTTTGTTACATGCATTCATCAATTGAATTATCAACTATTTTATTGGACTTATAATAAGATAAATAAAAAATATTAATAACTTTTTTTTTTCAACGCATATTTTATTATTAGCTTTAAAAACTATAAAATTTTCACATGTTTCATTTCCCATCTAATCTGTCTGTTCATAGTTTTATAGCTTTTAAAAAATTTGATGAATGATAAAAAGAACATATTAGAAAATGTCTTGAATAAAAACGTATTACATTATCTCTTATTCATAACTTCAAAGTAAATTTATGAACAGAAATTTTTTATTATGTTTTAGTTGAAAACGTCACCTGCTATTCCGGATGGTTTGAAAGGTTAAATAATATAACTTCTTTCTATCGTGTATGGAACTTCAAAGCAATCGTTTTAATTTAATGCATTTTTGTTTGATTAATATCTAATCGTGCTTTACCTTACTAATTGTCTTCGTTTAAGTTAAGTCAATGCCGATATTGACGTAACTTATATTTGCTGATGGCGTAACTTAATCATTGTCATGGCACTGCAATTTGAGAAATTTTCTCTCTTCAGCAATGGAATGTGCACCATTTATTTGGAGTTAACGGAGTAATTATAGTGTAGATACTCTTCAAACATGTGGATATATTTTTACTATAATAATAAAACAGTTAATGTAAGTAAAAATAATTAGTAAGATTAAAGATAGCTAGGATTAAAATAGTAAAAATACATACTAAAAAAGCAGTTATGAAAATTAATTGTTTTTATTATTTGTTATAAATAGCAAAGGTTCATAGTTTATTACTTTACTCCCACAACAGTGATTTTTTATACTGATACAATCTGCTATTCTAATCAGATCTTCCTTGTTGTGAAAGTAGTAAAATGGTTTTCAAGTTTAGATGGAAAAATATAGAGATGTCAAAATGGGTAACCCGGCCCGATTCTGTTCAACCTACCACGGGTTGATGATTTAGTGAGACAATCCAATTTGGTTCACTTTTTAACGAGTCAAAAAAAATCGAACCCGACCCGGCTCACCACGGGTTGGTGAGTTAAACGGGTTAGCTCAAGGGTTCACTTAATTAAAAAAAAATTATTTTTTTTATTTTTTTTTCAGTCAAAACTTAATTGTAATTCTAATTAAAATCTAAATAAATTTTAATACAATCCAAATACAAACCAAAATAAAAAAAATACAAATTATTTATGTGTTGGATAAAAAAATAACTTAACATGACCCAAATGTAAAGCTCAACTTAATAAAAAAAATAAAACACTTGTGTGACTCTTTTATCTGCGGATTGGTGAGCCAACCCGACTCACCATGGGTTCAACCCGGATGAGCCGGGTTCTAAATGAGCCGGGTCAAAAATCAACTTTTATTGAAATTTGTAAAAAAAATTTAACCCAACCTAACCCAAACCTGTGGTGAGCTGGGTTGGCTCGCGGGTTTCAACTTATTTTGACAGCTCTAGAAAAATAAAATACCTGAATTTATCCATAGCTTTGTGTTTTACTAAAATTAGTTTTAAAGCGAATTGGTTTGTGTTTGATAATAAAAATTGTGTTCAGAATGTATTGTTAACACTTTTTAAATAAATGTATTGGAAAACAGCAATGGGAGCGGATTAATAAAGTAACACTAGAAATATAAATGTATTGTTTTTTAAATTATTAAAACGTCTAATTTATTAATTAATCTAAAAAATATTATAATAATTTTATTTTTTATCTTGTTTTAAAACCAACTATTTAATTATTTTTTATAATTATTTAATATTTATTTGAGTCTTTGTTTTATACAAGAAAAAAAAAAAGCAAAGAAACAGACAAACAAGTAAAGTGGCTGGTTTTAATAACCGTGTAACAAACTCCTCATGTGAAGTTGTGACATATAGTGGAGAATAATATTGTTAGATACACTTAATCCAACGTACATGTATCATGTAAAATCAGGGTGGTAACGTGGATCAGGATGGTCCGGTTCGGCTCGTCTCGCATTTTTAACCAGTTTTGTATAAATGTGAATTTGTAAACCAGTTTGCCTATACTTTTTTTAACAAAAAAATTATATGATAAAGTTTTTAATGTTCAACGTATTGAAATTTTTTAATAAGTTTACAAAATTAAACAAAAACATTAAAAAGTTGATGATAAATTGATAATTCAACATGTTTATCATATTCATATTCGTACTCTGACATACACGATATATTATTCAAATTTTAACATATTAAAAAATATATAATATTTGTTGTTTTTAAAAATTTAAAACATTCATGCAGAAGTTCAGAAGAAAAATAATTAACATACACAAAATGTAATTTTATTTTATGTTGGTCAGTAAGTCTATCCACACAGATAGATTGGACTTTTATGAACCAACAGACTCAATATTCTAATTTGTCCTATATTTTTTTGACAGATAAAGATCAACCCAAACAAACTATAAACTTCTATTGACCAAGACACTTAATATCCGTTCCATACTTTTTTTTCGCGGGCCGATAGATCGGTCCGCCCACCCAGACCGATATTATAACTTCTATATAAATTGCCAAGTGATCCAAACTTAGTCGGTACCTCATAGAAAGGTTTTGGAGAGAAGGCCTTTGTAAAGAAATATGCTATCTGGTTGGTAGCAGCCGCATCAATCCAACTTGTGACTTCTCTTGAACTAAATGAGAGTTATATCAAGGTGTTCCGTACATTCATGAAACACCGGAACGCTTTGATTATCATGAACATTCCACGTGCAAGTCTTAGAATAAATAAACAATCCACTGTAATTCATAAGTAGTTTCAGATAAAGTACGCATGAAGATTTCAAGACTGCACTTTACTTTTTGCTCCGCCAAGAAATAAGAAATGAACCAAGAAGAAAACATTGGCCCGAAATGGATCTATGGGTATCAATACAACCTGTCCGATCTGCATCACAAAAGCCAAACTTCATGTGACAGCTATGAAACGTAGTGAAGAATAATCTTTATCTAAGACACTTACTCCGGCTGTGGATGAATCGTGTAAATATTATTTGGAGAATGAATATGAAAAAGATAAATTCATACTCATCCCGCCTAGTTATCCTCTCTAATTGTGAGTAATGATCCTCACAAAATGTATATATTTAACAATTTTGTTTTCTCCAATAAAAAATGTAATATTGCTTTGATAATTTTTTCCTAAAATAATTGTAAAATGTTATAAAATGTAAATGTAAGAATGACTTGGTATTAATTTTATGATGCTACTACAATAAACAATTACAATTTTCAAATTGCACACACACACACACACACACATATATATATATATATATATATATATATATATATATATATATATATATATATATATAATCTTTCTAATCATAACATTATGTATTTTACAAAAGTTTAGATATTATTTTTTTGCTTCCACAAAAAATTAATTATTCCACCAAAAGAAATCCTAGATCTGTCACCGGAAGTCACAATAAAACACAACTGTGGCACGATTTGAATTTAGAAATGAAAAAGTAGCATTGATCAAACCATCTATTTAATACATGGATTTGAACTTGTCTATTTGCTGATGGATCAGGAGATACAAATAATATATTTATTATGGTGGGTGTGTGCATATATAATGAAATTTGTCATTAGATAAATGATGCAAAATAATAATAACCATTAACCATTTCTACATATAAAAGGATTAGATGCTGAGGTTAACGTGGAAAACATAGATGGTCTCCCTCTACGATCATGATCACTGCACGCGGACACCTACAAGAGCAATGGAAGTCATTGCATATTAGAGGCTTTACACAGTTCTTGTTTCATTGGACATTTAACTAAAACTTCCAACAATCTAATCAAAGAAGCCTTCATCATCATGCCAAATATCGACTAAGAAATCTACCATCTCCTGCATAAGTCACCACCAATCCATCAATTTTGTTTCATTACATGGAAGGAATATTATGCAACAAGTCCTTTTAGCTCCAAATGAATTACTATAAAATGTAATAGCTGGTAAAGCTACAAAATGAATGAACAAGTATTGAGATAAAATTACTGATGCAGGTGTAAATTGGTTAAGAAAAAGCAAGAGCATATCCAACACAACAGTCTTATTAAACCTTCTCCTGAGATCTTATTTTACCTTAAGTGGATCTCTACATACTACATTTTTAAAACAATCTTACAGCTTTTGTTCCAATGATAAAATCTTATAAGATTTGCACTTTTATGTTCTTTTGCATTTCAACTTTTTACACCTTGCATTTTACAAGTCTTAAATTCATACCCCTCACGATATCATATCAGCAGTTTCGATGAGAAATTTTACGAAGCCCTAACTCTTAAATTTAAGACTCTAGTTGAGACCTGTGCCTAAGAGATACTTGGAGAAATTGAAGTTCTTTGTGACTCAACAATCAAAACACTGGCAAGAGAGCGTTAACTTGATTGTTAACATTATAGATCAAGCTTGCCATAAATAGACTTTTACATTGTGAGATCCATTTGAGCACATACATTTTTTATGCATTAGATTAGATAATTTCAGGTAAAGGAATCTTACAGGTAAGGGAATTGGCTCCGCAAAAGGTTCGTTAGTTGAAAGCAACTCTTCATAAGACGTTGACCAGCTGACATAAAGATGTTCAAAACTATTAGAGTTGTTTATGAAGCTAAGTCAAAGGAATGGGCAAAACTATTGAAGTGCACGTTTAGGGATTTTACAAAGCAATTGGTAATAAAACACAGATTTTTCGGTGTACATTGTCCCTATTATAGGACTAAACATCCCTAACATCATGTATTGAAGAGGATTTATATGAAAAATATATATTTGTAGACAAAAGAAAGCATAAGAAAACCTTCAAATTCAATAATTTCAGATTTCATGTGGATTCTCAGTTTACAATTTTAATTCTTTTTAATGGTTCCCTTCGAGCAATCTAACCACCGGTATTTAAGTCTGATGCAACTTGGCAAATAAAACCACCTTCTTGGTATAACTCAGGTGGAATCTGACTACCAATTTCTGCATGCATGTTTCTCGTTGTAGTACTAGCTATAGAAGGCATGGAATGCTATATGAATGAATTACTAAAAAACCTAGCCAAATACTGGGTTTGAGTGTAATCAACTATTTGGACTGATATTTAACTCTTGAGATTCTCCCAATTAATAGACAAGTGTGTTTGCAGTTGAACCCTCCTTTGGTGTTTAAGTCTTAATATCATGCTTCTTTTCTTCAATCCTCCCTTTATCAAAGAGCATAAATGAAATTATGCCTTACAACTTTGTTAGTATTTTTTATTTGATTTCCTTTAAGGAGAGGTTGTAGTTTTAGGGACAATGTCCGCAGATAAATCTAAGTTTTGTTACCAATTGGTTTGAAAATTGCTGTAATTAGATTACAGAAATTGTTAATAAATATATAATCAAATGTGATCTATATATATGAATAATTAGATTGTATTTTCATGATTCTGAAAGTTTATAGAAAGGTTGTATATTTCATCAATTCAATCTTTATGAGCGAGATATACAAAAAAAATTCCATAATAGTCTTAAATTTATTTCAATATCAAGTAATAAGTATTTTCATTTCTTTCATGAGTTGCCCTATATACTGTCAGCTATTCCTACATCAGATGCATTTTAATTGTTAACCACTGAACAGCATTTCAGGCATGTAAAAACAAAAGCTACATTTCAGATTAAATTATGTAAACTAAAGTAAAAAATCACGTAAAATTGTGAATGGAATGTCTTAATGATTATTGTAGTAAAACCTATCCCAAAAAATCATCATAATTTTTTTTTATTTTTAGAAACTCTAGTCATGGATATTTGTTTCAGAATTAGTAACAGCTAGTTATGACATTCTAATAATGGGTGATGCTCATATAAGTCAACTTCAACCCACTTTGATGTTTACATCCAATTTAGTAATTTAAAAATCATTACATGTGCCAGAAAAATATTTAAAACTTAATTACACGTGTCATTTTTTGGTTATTTATGAATTAGGGAAAATGCAAATGAATTATTATAGTGTAAGATCAGAAAAAGGGCATCAGCTTAGATGAGTTCTTCTTATGGCAGAAACAGGACATTTAATTCATTGGCAAGGACGGTTTATCAGGTGAGGAATAGGATTCACCCATGGAACGGGTATAAAAAAAGACAAGGAAGAGAATAGTGATTTCCTGTGTCTTAAGAATGAATGAAGAAACTCTAGCCTTTAAATAAAATTGCAAATTATATATAAGAAACTAGAAAAATGTGTATGAAAAAAAACCTCCTAAAGCATTATTATTTCATTTCTTGTTTTTTTTCATGCAAAAAGTAAGATAAAACACCTTCCAAAACTTTCATTATAACTATACTCTAATAACAATGATTGATCATTCTGTGAATGAAAAAAGGGAAGTTGGCTTTAGTTATACCTAATAATTTGATCTTTAGCTATTCTTGGTGGATGTTGAGACCTATCACCAACCCATTTTCTTCTATCCTCATGCCAAGCAATTGCAGCTGCAGATATATATATATATCAATCCATATTAGGCTTTAAGTTACAGCAGAAAAATTAAAAGGTGAACAGAAAATAGAAAAGTATATATAATAATGATTTGAAGAGTTAAATAAATTAAAAAAAAAACTGAAAAATTATGATAAAGCTAGTACTATTTCATTATTTGTTTCTTTAATTCTTTCTAGGTGAGAAAGGTATTTGAAGCTTGTTTTATCTGATTACATATTTGGAGTCCTCGTATATATAGATCGGAAAGATATTTCATGGATCAATCTCCTTCCATATTCCTCAAGTTATGTTATTTCAGCTGATAAACAAAATTATTACATACCATCCTTGTAACTAGCAGCTACCAACAAGCTATATGGGATGACTGGATAGTTTAATACTTTTCAGTGGTAAACTAGAGCAGAATAGATGAACAAACAATGCTAAAGGAAAATGAAAATTTACTTACTAGATTATGAACATTACAATGACAAGCTCACCATGATTAACAAAATTCGATGTTTGCTTCAAATTTTGCTTTCCATTGGAATGAGAACTTCTGTGAGACTTTTCACTGGATCTTTTCACTTCATCTGCAGGTTTAGAATGCTTCAAAGTTTGTTTCCCATTTGAATGGGAACTTTCAGCACAGAACTCCATCATATCCAAATTAAATGACTATTCCCCGCAATAATTATACGGTAAATATTAATACTTGTTTCCTTCAAAAGATTAGAGGTACCTCCAAGCTTCCTTACAGTTATTGCAACTTTCATGTCACAAGGTTTGAAAAGAACTGGTGCTCATGTGTCACTGTTGCTGCATAATGACAAAACAACTTTCAAAGGAAAACAATTGGCAAAGTGTAATTTGTGTTTGTTGTACAACACTAATAAAACAGGAAAAAGAAAAAAAAAATTAAAACAAGGTAAAGTAAAAATGGAAAAAATAGGATGAACTGTAAATTTCACAAAATTTGTACAACATTCATAAATAACTTCCTGCAACAGTAGTTTTCTTCACCCATTGCTTTAAATTTGCACCAACACTCCAAACTTATCTTGCCCCAAACCTCATTTTGTCTGATTGGTTCCACATTATATCTCTTCTATAATGTGGCATCAATTGGCTGAAGATTATGATAATTTGGAGTATTATCAAGGAAACCGAAAACACCTCTGCGTCATATGTTATACAAGTTGTGCACTACACATAGTAATGGTCTTTTACGATAATGCAGAAAGTGAACCTTTCTGAGTCATCAATGGCATGTAACAATTTTTAAACAAGGCAATTCACCCTGTACCTGCTTTGTTTTCCGATTTTAGTCAGTATTGAAATGAACAAATGACAGAATGTGCAGTCTCACAAGTTCAAATATAGCAGATGCATATTAACATTCAATTCAAGTTATTCTAGACACATGAGCATCATTCCCGAAATCCTAAAGTAAAACAACCTGAAAATTACAGTGAATCTAGCATTCCCCCCCACTCTCCGACCTGATACCATACAAAATTAGTTGCACGCTTTTCCTAATATTTCAACTTCAACTGGAATACAACAGTTTGATTCTCGGATCCTGATAAGTAACCCAAAAATTCAGAGACTAACTATTGAAGGGAAGAACCAGGCACCTAAATCTTTCAACGGGTATCCTATAATACTCTAGGTGGGAATTTGTTAGCCCATAATGTAAAACTAATTAAGAATCTTTAAGATTTTAAGATTTATGATTCTCACCGGATAAAACATAATAGAGCATTAACCTTGATCCATGAGAGATCCTGTGAATATGTCTTCAATTTGTAATCCTGTGTGCTCTTCAACCACAGTTACTCAATCTATCTCTTTGCTTTTCTTTACTCTTCTCACACGTTCTTAATGGATTACTGTGAAAAGAATCTTATGGCCAGAGACAAAATCCCAATCTCTTTTATAAACCAACGTCCATCAAGTTAGTTTTTATTTTATCTTATCTTTATTTTATTTTATTATCACTTCCCATAATAATAACCAATAAATCTTTAGATTTTATTAAATCACAATTAGGCTTCAAAAGAGTCACTAATAGAATTAATTAATTAATTCTAACACATAATACCCAAATTCCGATCAAACACAATATCACGAACGAAATATTTATCCATTAATTCATTCCACCTCCCTTCCAGATCTGATATAAAATACATTAGGTAAAGAAAAAGAACACAGATATGCTACTTCTAGATCCCAAATCTTCCTGACTTGAAATACATTAGGTAAACACAGATAAACATTGCTTTTATATAAACAAAAAGGAAACAGAAATTTAGACAAATCAAAAACCGTATTTGGACAACATCCCGCAAATCAATTTTCGCATCATCACTGTATACAGCTCAAAACTTGTGTCGGTTTCAAATGTACAATTAATACAACACAGCTTCATCAAGAAAGCAACATAATCTAGCAATTATGCACGAGAAGAACACAAATTACAAAGCTAACAGCAACAAAAAAGTAAGAGATTCCCTATAATTCCAACTAGGAGACAAAACCAAACAACATTGTCCCTCAATGAGGAATGCATTCAGGAAAAGAAAAAACAACACCAGATCTGAATAAAAAAAGAACCAGCATATGAAACATAAAACAAAAACAAAATAGAAAAAGATGTGAACTTTTGTGTGATATCCTGACAAAGAAAGGAACAGGGCAATACCCTTATGATGTTTTTGAGTGACGGTGGGAGGCGGTGGCTGACCAAAGAGATTAATCGGAGAAGAATCAGAAGCTAAAGAATTTCAAGTTCCGATTTAGAAACGTGGGTCTCAGACTCTACAAGCATTCAGCTACAACAATTAAGAACATGCATTTTCTCCACTATCTACGTTTTCAATTCCTGCTTGCGGACATGTGTCTGTGGCGACTTGCCATCAGTTTTTGTTTTTTGTTTTTTTTACCATTGTTATTATTTATTATGATAAATTCTTAGAATATTCTTTTCACTGAATTTATGATAATTTCTCACAATGTTAAAAATGTTAAAAATGAAAAGCCTTTCTCTTTTGAAATAGTAATTTTATTGCATGTTTTATTGTTTTTTTATTCCTCTCTCAAATTAAAAAAAAAATTATTATAAATAATCAAAATTATCTTATGATACACGGTGGATACAAAATATACCTCATACATTAGATACATATTTTAAAAATAATATAATATATACATGATATACATATATTAAAACATGTAAAGTAATTTTTAAAAATATAATAAATATATAATTATTATTGTTTAAATTCAAATTAAAATAATATATATAAGTGTTATTAATATAAAGATTATAAATTATTATCAGATATTATTTTATAAATTAAATGTTTTATTATCCATAAAATATTATAAAGTACATGTATCCAAATTAAAATATATGCGCATCATAAATTTTTCCTTTAGAGCCTTTAGAAAAATATTTGTTTTCACATGGTAGAGTTTGGAAAAATTATTGCTGTTTATTATTTATACACGTGTAATACAATATGACTACAATGCCCCTCCACCAACCCTTCATGACATGAAGGTGGACAAGAACTGAAAAAACATTTTGAGGGGCTTTTAGTCATTTGAGGTCATAACAATCAGGCAAAAGTTCAGCTCGTAAGAACCACACACGTTTCTTCGTGTCACGTCTTTAAAGTAAAATAAATATATTGAAATGGAGACGATAATTTATATTAGTTTATCTTTTTAAAGTCTGTGTCTATTCAATATAATACAAAATTGTATCATTTCTATAATAATAACTATTCCTTCGACCGGTGCTCTACACAGGTCGTTTTTATGAACGTTAAAATAATGATCTTTCGAATTTGTTATTTTTATATTAAAAATTGAAATAATTAATTTTATCAATTAAAATAATATAAATTTATATAATAGATTTTATATAGATAAAAGTATCTTTTAACTTTCTAAACATAAAATAAATAATTTAAAATTTGTAAGGTCTCTATTAAAAATATTTTAAAAATACAAATTTAAATAAGTGTTTCAATAATTAAATTTTTTATATCATTAACTTTATGTCTTTAAAATTAATAATTTCATATATTAAAATATTATATATTTATTTAGTATAGAAGATTTTGTTCAGTTAACATAAATGTTACAAAAAATTATCGACAAATAAAGAAAACTCAATGAAATCTCAATTTGTCTTTTGTAAAATTTTTAGATGTTTAATACTATTTTTTTGTTGATTTTTTTATTAATTTTAAAAAATTTACATTTAATTATATTTTAATTTTTAACAGCATTAAAATATAGTTATTTTTATTATTTAATTATCTTTTAACTTTTTATTAGTGGACATTAAATAAAACATTAAACACGGTTGTACCACACTTATGAGTATTTTTGTCATCTAAATAAAATAAAACTATATTAATAATTATTAGGTCAAAATTCATTTAATATCACAATTAACTATGAATTTTAATAAAATTCAATGCATATTAATTATTTTTAATCAGTGCCCTATATAACTAGTTAGCAAGACCTTTGTTGGTAGATACATCGCATGGGTAACAACATAGTTATTTTATATTAATCATCAATGAAAACTAGTTAGGTCGTTATATTAACTAAAATTTATATTTAATAAATATAAAAAATACAAGTAATTGTATAATAATAGCTAATAGGTTTCAACAATAATAAATTAAGAATATAAAATATATTACTTTTAAAATATAAAATATATTTCAACAATTAAAAAGACAAAAACAATCACAATACACTAGTGCAATTTCTTTTTTCTTTTAAATCGACCCTTGTGGTTCGATTGCCCTATTTACCGAAGCTTAATACATGTTGTCGTAATCAAAATCACGATGAAATGACGAACCAAAAATAAATTTTATATTTAGTATCGGTTTTGATAACACTTGAGACAATAGGTTTTTCAATTTTTTTAATTTTTTAATTTTAAATGGTTTTATGTCTTGGTTCTAATAACAACTGAGGTAATAGGTCCTTCAATTTATAAACTTTTTTAACTTTAAATAGTTTTATGCTTTGATTTTTTACAACTGAAACATGATGTGGACCTTTTTTGTCTCGGTACTAAGGTAGAAAGACTACTTTTTTACCTCATTCGTATATACTCATATGTGAAACCAAAATCATAAAGCAAAAATAACCATGACCAAATTTTTTTACTGCACTAGTAATAACGAATATAGCTATCAAAACGAGTAATCTGACTCGACCCACCACAGATCGATCACTTAGTGAGTCAATCTAACCCAACTCACTTATTAGTGAGCCAAAAAAAATTCAAACAAAGCCCGACCCACTACGGGTTGGTGGGTTAAACAGATTAACTCATGAGCTCACTTACTTAAAAATGAAATACAATTTCTTTTTTTTTTTACTTTTTTCATTCAAAACTAAATTATAATTATAATTAAAATCTGAATAAACTGTAATACCGTCCAAATACAACCGTAATCACAAAAATACAAATTATCCATGTGCTAGCTAAAAGAAACAACCTAACTTGATTCATATGCAAAGTCCAACTTAACAAAAAACACTTATATGACCCTTTATTTGCGGGTTGGTGAATCAACCAAACTTATCATAGGTTCAATTCGGGTAGGCCGAGTTCTTAGTGAACCGAATCAAAAGTCAATCCTATTAAAATTTGTGAAAAGTTTTCAACTCAACTTGACCTAAACCAAATATGTAATGGACCGAGTTGACTCACAGGTTCAACCTATTTTGATAATTATAATAACAAATATGCCAAATTAATTAATGTTTATCAGATATATATAGCTAAAGACTCAAGAAGAAATTCACAGTCTGTATACTTGAAATTAAAATACAAATATTTTATTTATTATTTAAAATGTTTTTAAAAGATATGACAACATTTTCATGTTAAACAAAAGTGACAATGCTAAATACATACTTCAAAAGACTTTTCAATAATTGAAACTCAGATGCATTAAATATCGGGGTAGAGATACGTAATATATTAATTACAATACTTTTCAACAACTCATTAAACGATGAAATAGAGATTTGAAAAGGATCCAATTTGAATAAAACTTTAAATAATGGTTGAAAATGAAACACATTTGTTATAGAAACGAAAACTTTTCAATGGCCCATCAAACACATTAAATAGCTCTTTTTTTTATTAAAGAATTAATGAATCGACAAAAGATTACGAAAATGTCTTCCAACAATATTTTAATTAATTTTAGATAACAAAATATATTATTTTCACTTTATTTTCTACAGCAAATGCTACTATTTGAAAAATAAAATTCATACATGATAAACTAATGCACATATTCAAACTTTTTCCAAAAGCAATTTGTTTATTTGCTTTGATGAATTTAAATATAATTTTATATTTTAATATATATCTTATTTAAAAAATATATTTTATAAATATAAAAGTCAACTAAAAGTACAAAAATAACATAGAAACAATAAACTAATATATATATATATATATATATATATATTATAAAAAATAAATTAACTAAATCTATATAAGCTTAACTATTATTAATTGGTCTTATATTTTGGACTTTAATTTGTTTTGTTTCCAATATTTATCTTTAGTTCAAGTTCTATTAAATCGATTTAATATTTTCATTACTTTAAAATGACCTGAAAATTATTTGAAAGGTGATTACATTAAATATAATAAATGAACACGTATTATCTCGTGAATAATAATGTTTATTTTAAGTTTAGGATCACACAAATTGTCATCTTAATTAATTTATTTTATGTTAATACGTTTTAAAGTTCATTACAACTTAATTCCATTAAGTCTAATCACATCAAAAATTATATTCCCTTGCCGGGACTTGAACCCGGGTCTCTCGGGTGAGAGCCGAGTATCCTAACCAACTAGACTACAACGGAATGTTGAAATTATTGAAATATTTAATTATTCTAGAAGATTCTAAAATCAAATAATGAAATTTATAAGCTCTAATTTTATTTTTTATTTTTCATTTATAGGAAAAATATACCTAACTCATTTTCTTATAGTTTCTAAAACACATTTCCCTCTCTTATTGATTTAATTAAGTGACAACTTTAAATTTTATGATGTATTATATAAACTCACAACATGGTATCATGAAATATTTTGCTCAAGGTATCATGAAAATAAAAAAAAATTGTTTCAATAATGAAAGCGCAGGGAGATGGAAAAGTTTATTATTTCAGTAGTGCAAGTGCAGCTAGATGAAAATGAAAATAGTGTTGTTGTGAAGTTTATCATCATTGGTAATTGCAGGTTCCATGTATAAGTCCTAGTCTCATACTCATTAGACCACAACTAAGTCCTTAAAGTTATTTCTTTTCATTAATATTCAATTTAATTTAATGAAGTTAACAAATTTTCATTTAATTACGTTACTTTCCCATCCATGTTTGTAACTACACAATTAATATGTTACAAAACACCATTGTGCATCATAACAGTTTTAGCAAAATCTGTTGTAGTCTAGTTGGTTAGGATACTCGGCTCTCACCTGAGAGACCCGGGTTCAAGTCTCGGCAATGGAAGTTTTTTTTGCTTAATTTCCCACATTTCAAAATTGCACAATTCTTGTCATATAGCAGAGAGATAACTCTTAACATGGTATGCTCCGTTTTCATCTTATAAAGATCTTACTTATTATAGATAGTGCACACATTATCATACATCACATTTATATTTCATAACTACAGTAACATGAAAGTTTACTTAAAGAGGGAGGTTAATATAAAGATGCAGCTCACATCACTCATATTGTAGCTAGAGTGAAAATAAATACTTGTGTTTGCATAAGTACGTAGCAGAAGAGGTAGCTAATAGGAAGCATAACTTTGTGTAGGTGTTTGTGTTTGGGCGACCATTGCAGCAGAGACCATTGTGTTCATTCCACACATGGCATGCCCTCGGCAGAGCTTGTAATACCCATCTACTCCCCAGTTCTTCCCCCACGAATTCTTGATGATCCAGTATGGTTTGTTGCCAAGCCTCAGAATTGAGAACCCTTTTGCTCTATATCCCACAAGCAACACACCATGGTTCAGCCAATTCTTGCTGCATATGAGAGGGCATGACACACCGCCAATGTATGTTTGCATAAAAATTGCGTTCAGACCAACTACACATTAAAGTTCATGAATGTTAAGACATACAGATATAGTACTAGCATTAAACATTAAAGATTGTTTTATTACGAGGACTTACTAGCAAGTGGACCGTGCTTCACTAAATATGCAGCAATTTGGTTCTCATCCACAGGAATGTTGGTGAAATTTGTGATCCTAACAGCTACTTTCCCTGAATCAAACTTGCATTCACCTTTCTCCCCTGTGTAGGGGTATGAAGACTCCTCCTCCAACCCACCAGACCCCAGCAAATACTTGTAGGCATTTGTCATAAGACCTCCATTACAGCCATTGTCACATGTGGCCCTTTCTGTTATGTCACACTTGGAAACAGAAATTGAACAAAAAAGTTATCAGGGGCAAAATTTACAAGTGTAAAGGCAAAGTGGATTCATGTAAAGAAAAACCCCAGTTCAGAAATGAATCGGGATGCATAAAGGTTGTGACATTTATGCATTGAAAAGCGCTGAAGAAAGCAAGTTATAAAGAGATATGCATCTAACAATCCTTGAACTTGAACAGAAATATTTTTATAAGTACCTGGCTGTCACAGTCTACGAGCTGTTGTTCACTGAGATTGAGAAGTTTTCCGGTGGCAATAAAATTGGCTCCTTCTATAGATCCCGTGGTGCTGAACGCCCAGCATGATCCACATTTACCCTGTTTTCAAAAAATGGAATATTCATAACACAGATGAATTAAGTTTAGAAAAGACTTTCACTTAAAAAAGGAAAACAGTTATAAACTCTGATCACAAATAATCATAACGTATTGTTAACTTAAGAATCTTCAGGACCTATAAAACCTTTCTTAAGGTTACGCCTGCAAAAAATCTATTGCCAAACCAATTTTTCTTCCCATACACTTTTCTTACCAATTTATTTTTTAATAGTGACATTTTAACTAATTGTTCATAGCTGGAATCAGTTAGCTAAAAATAAAATAAAATATTAAATACTTCAAAGAATTAGTAATTAGTGAAAACAAAAAATATACCACTTCAAAGAATCATAATAATCATGAATTGTAGTTAGTTGAAATGTAATTTTCTTCGTAGAAATTAAAGCTAAACTTATCATATATATGTACCTGCATTTTAACTTCGGTGACAGCCCCTTTCTCTCGCCAATCGAAATCGTCCGGCAGTCCATCCACCTCCAACGGCGGTGCCACTCCGCCGGCGCCATTATTCAACGAGAAGCCGCCATTGACACCGGTGTAGTGCCGTTGAAACTCGTCCTCGGTGAGATCGGAGAACTGCGTGACGCCGTGGATGGCAGTGGGATCGAGCGCCTGGTTCTCTGCCGCTCTCAGCATGTTTAGTGCGAAAATCTCCAAACGCTGTAAATACTCTTCCCTTGTGGAGTAGTTCCTCCCGTAATTCTCCATGAAGACTTTGAACTTCTTCTCCGTTCGCAGAAGTTGGTTGTCCTCGAGCTTCAACTTTCTGGCTATGTCTTGAACCGTGGTTTGGCGAGCAGAAGTTAGGGTTAGAGCGAAGAGGAAGAGTGAAAGACGTACGAAGCACGTGAGGGCATGACCTCGCTTTGCCACCATGTCTGCGCGTGCTACCTCTGCCTTCTCTGCTACTAATTCGGCTCTTCTTCGCGCTTTTATGGTGTTGTATTCAGTAAATATGTAATTACATTTATAGCCTTCGAAGGGTGATATTGGAGAGTACATGGCGGTGTAGGGCAGGGGTATAAGCGTGAATTGAAAACGCATGGAAAGGTGGCAGCATGCAGTGGTGAGGCTCAACATGCAAAGCGACACGTGGGTAAGGCTCAGAGTCTTAAACCTGAGTAAGACCAAAAATAATATTTGTCTAAATTTATACATTATTGTAATGGATCTTTATTCAAAATTTGTTCAATTAGTCATTTTTTGTTGTTTGATTTGGTTTTTATTTCGAAAAGTTATGTTTAATTTTATTATTTTTGGTAGTGTTGTATAAATTGATAATAACAGAGTGTCCAAATTAGACTATAATTATACTATGTGGATTAGACTATTTTAATTATGAATATCTGTGTTTTATTCTAATAAATTTATATTTTAGTTAAATTTATTGAATTTAGTTTCATACTCTACTTCATTATTTTCGATATCGGCTTTTTTGTATTTAAGGGTGTTTTTTGAAAAAAATGTTGTAAAATAGGATCCGTTGATTTTTTTTTTTTAAATTGGGTCAAATCGTTGTTGAGGAGGACGACTTTCAGGATGAAATTGTTTTCCCCAAGCCGATTTGCTTTTCTTTTAAAAAAAAAATAATATCGTTATTTTTTATAACAACGTCTACTAGTAGAATTGAAAAGTGAAGTCGTACCGTATCATGACGACTTCACTTTTCATTTTTTTTTAACTTTTTAGTTTTAATTTTTTTTTTTAGTTTTTCACTTTTCCTTATTTTTTTCCTTTTTTTCAATTTAACTGTTTTGATTATTTTTTTTTTAATTTTTAGTTTTCGTTATTTTTTATTAATTTATAAGTTATCAATGTTTTTTAAATTTATATTTTATTTTTTTTTTTAAAATATATTAATTTAAAGTTAATTTTTATTTTATTGATTTTTTTACTGTTTATTTTTCCAATAAATTTAAATTAAAAAAATAATCAAAATTCATATATTATGAAAAAAAAAATAAATAAAAAACAAAAAAAAAAAATTGGAAAGGTGAAGTCGTTATGCATACCGACGACTTCACTTTTTTTAAAAGAAAAAACGTTATAGTATAGTACGACATCACTTTCGACAAAAAAAAATAAAGAAATCGGTCAGGGGGAAGACGACTTCACCTCCAATGTTACGACTTGACCAATTTTCGCAAAAAAAAAAAAATAATGAACCCATTTATACAAATTCAACTTCTAAAGAATCCCAAAATACAAAAAAGCCTTGAGTATCTACTTCATCATGACCTTCACCATGGACTCCTTTATTATCTTCATTTTTTATTTCATGACACTTCACCACTACCACCGTCACCACCACTATTATCGATGCCACCACCTCCATTACCACTCTAAACCCATATTCACCACCATCACGCTAAAATCTATACCACCATGAGTGTTGTTGTTGTTGGTGGGTTTAATGTCGTGGGGGTGGTGGTTTTAGTGAGGTGATGGTGATTGTATTGTGGTTCTAAGTGACTGTTATTTTAATGTGGCAGTGGTAATTGTGGATTTAGTTTGGTGGTGACAGTGGTTCTAATGTGGTTGTGGTAGTGGTAATAGCAACAACAATGGTGGTGGTAATGGTGACAATGATAAAAGATCATGGAATAGAGAATGAAGGTGATGAAATGGATGATGAAACTAAATTGAACAAATTTAATTAAAATGGATACTTATTTAAACAAAACACATATAATCATATAGTTGAAACATTCAATATAATGTGACTTTGTCATTGTTAATTTAAACGTGATCAATAAACATAATGAAATTCAAAATAATTTAGCATAATAAAAATCAAATTGAACATAAAAAAAAATCAAATTAAATAAACTGCATAAAAATATGGACTAAAATAATATTTAAATCTGTATAAAATGTGAATCTACATTTTAACAATAAATATTTTTCCTTTCTATGCTTCGTTTGGCTTGTACCTTCTCGTCAACAGCTTAGACACGAAGTCATGTGAAAAAAAGATTGTTCTTTCAATCTTAAGTTCCTCCGAAAATTGATCAATTTAGAGCATACACAATGAATCGTTTAATTATATTAATATTATTTTATTGTCCTATATAATTTTGATTGGTTTAAAATTAGAGACAATTGTTTATATAGTTAATTATTTTTTGAGTTATTTAAATCTTAAAATTAAGCATAAGATAACATATCCATAATTTAAACAACTCATTAATAAAAAAAAAGGTATAGTTAAAACATAGGTTAGTAGCCATGTTGAAATATTGATATTTGATAAGTGAATTCGGACTTTGTTCAATTTTCTTCAGAAATAGATTTATTATTCTCACTTATTTATTAATATTTATTATTTTATCTCTTGAAAGTTTTATTTCAACAATATATAAGTATAATAAATTTTATCTAACAAATTAATTAGATTGAGTTGGACTTAAAAATTTATTTTTAACATGATATCAAAATTATAAATTAAAAAATATTTTTTACAAAACTTTGTTATTTATTATTAAATTATTATCAAATCCTTTATTAATGTCCAATGATAATATTCAAATATTTATATATCTTGATTAAAGATGTGTTAGAAATTTATATCAACTAAAAATAAAATTAATTTATATAAACATAAAATTTATTTTATAAATTGTTTTGTAAAGTTAAATTTAATTTAAAATTTACTTTTTTATAAAAGTGATCGAGTGTATTACAATGGTTAAGCTCTATCACAATTTAGAACCCAAAAATAATGTACTGGATATTTTGTAGATGCCTTGAAAATGTTTATTACACATATATACTTGATATACGTTAAGATCATGGAACACACACACTAGCCAAATCTGCTTAATAATAGTGTGAGGCATGAGACAAATGGCTGGGAATAAAACTCTCCAATGAAAACTTTGTTCAATCTATTGGTTCAAGCTTGAAGGCACAGGAAGGTCAATCAAACAGATTGGGCCAAAAACGCACACAAACACTTTGTCTTTACGTAGTGATTAAAACTATTAATATTTTATAAATCTTATTTTTATTCATCAACTCGTCTGTAACTTAAACTTAAACCAAAATTTTTACTTACAAATAAATGTGTCAGATTAAATTATTACACTCAAGCAGGATTCCAGCGTCAATCAAGGAGATTTTGTTCACGTCAAGAAATCTCTGGATATATATTTTTTTATGATGAAAACATGAGACACTTAACTGAAGGGGGAAACTAAAAGCAATTTTTTTTACTCACGAAAATGTTAACATAGGATACTTATTATTTTACTTTTATTCAAAGTTCAGATTTTTCTGTTAAAATATGCTTCCGAAATCAAATGACTAATAACATTATACATACAATATCCGAGGACTGAGAAGGAATAATTTATTTGGTGAGGTTGATAAAGCAGACTTTGAAAATTACAAAAGATTCAGACAAGTGTAGACACATGCAGAACACAAGCCTCACAACTGTCTAATAATAGAAGAAAAGCATAACGACTGTTGAAGTAAACACAGTTCTCTAAACAATTGATAAACATTTATACTTCTTGGTGACTTTCCCGTCCACGGCTTTCGCATTTAAGATCCTACAAAAAAACACGTATACAGTGTGTGAGTCCACGTCAAGGAAAAGAATTCACAAATCCAACAAGGAAAAGAGAATGTTTGACAGACAGACACAGATCTTTTGTTTGAAATGAAAGATTACTCAACAGTAAAAGAAAAAGACAAGGAAAATGTTGGAAGGATTTGAATACCATGTGGTGTGAAGCGAGAGGGGTGTCTAGTAGTGGTAAGGAGGAGGAGGGGATTTGTAGTAGTAGTGGGGTGGAGGTGGAGAGTAGACCGGAGGAGGAGGAGACTTGTACTTGTAAGGCTTCTTGTGAGGTGATGGTGGAGGAGAGTGGTAAACTGGGTGTGGGTGAGGGTAAGGCTTGTAAACTGGTGGTGGGGGTGGTGGGGAGTGGTAGACTGGGTGTGGGTGAGGGTAGGGGTGTTTGTGCACCGGTGGAGGAGGGGAAGGGTATTTGTATGGCTTCTTAGGAGGGGGTGGAGGAGAGTGGTAAACTGGGTGAGGGTAAGGCTTGTAAACTGGTGGTGGGGGTGGTGGGGAGTGGTACACTGGGTGTGGGTGAGGGTAGGGGTGAGGGTGAGGGTGAGGGTGAGGGTATGTGGGGGCTGGAGGGGGTGGTGATGAGTATTTGTAGGGCTTCTTTGGTGGTGGTGGTGGAGATGGGTAGTGGTAGGGTGGTGGTGGTGAGGGTGATGGTGGTGGTGGAGAAGGGTAGTGGTAGGGTTTCTTGGGAGGTGGAGGAGAGGAGTAGGAGTAGTGGTTGGCGGAGGTTTCAGATGGGAGGCTGAAAAGGATTATGGCAAATGCAAGAGTGATAGTTGCAGAGGCCATTAGAGACCCCATTTTTCTCCAACTCTGTTGTTAACTGGGTTTTGGTTATGCTCTTAAGGGACCTTCTGCATCTCCTTTTATAGTTGTTTCTTTACCATTTAACTCCAACCCTGCATCTTAGTTTACTCTTAGTTCTTCACCTTCTCGGAAACCCACGTTAATTATCATGTAACGCTGTCTCTGAACTAACTATGGGTAAATTATTGACTTTAAGACCTTTTAGAACACAGCTTTCAGACTTGGGTGCTTTTTTTTTTTATACAAAAATTATACGCAGAACTCTGATCAAAATATCAACTATTCATTAAGTAAAACTTGAATTGTGATCATGATGAAAATAACAGCTTAAAGAAATACTTAACCAAAAGCATCTAAGTTTTGTCCTAGATTTGCTAACCGATTCGTATTGACCAATTATAAGATGGTTAAAATTAAAAGTTAAATATGGATAAATTATGAGTTTGAATTGATTTTAGTCATAAATTTTGTATTGTAGAAGTAAAAAAAGTAAATAAGTGCATGGATGCCAGTCTGTGTATTCTGTAGTAGTCAGAAAATGCTGACACAACCTTTATTTTTCATTTTGTGGGGAAGAAAAGACAAACAATCTGATTTAATTATTTATTGTTTCTAACACCCAAACATCACTCAGTTCAACATGCATGATTTTTGGGTATTTGTCTTCCGCCAACTTTTTATTTCTTATATTTTTCTTAAGTTGTTTTTAATTAAAACAATGAGATGGATTAATTGAGCCGTGTCATTTGAGAAACTTAAATAAAAATATGGATAACTTTTTAAAATATTTTATAAAAATATTTTTTTTAACTTGCTTTCCCTCTTCGTATATAATTTAAGAATCTTGTACTTGTCTAAACTATTTATTTCATTCTAATAACTGTATGGGGGGAAAAGTATCTCCGCTAAAAAACTATAAGTTTAATCTTTACATGTTTTAACAATTTCAAAATTTTTTATAATTTTAAAAATATTTTTAGAAAAAGTAAATAAAAAGAAACCCAAACATTTTTATAAGCTACACTTCTTTCGACAACTTTACAGAAAAATCAAATAAAGTATATAAAAGTTTTTCTAAAAATATACCAACTAATTTTAAGGAACCCGTCTTAGTTTTTTCCTGAAAGTTCATGGGAAGAAATTTGTTAAGCAATTCCTAAGTTTTTTTTTTTTTTTTTAAATCCATAGATTGTTATTTCACAGTTTGAAAAGAAAAAAACATATTAGAAGCGACTTTGTATGTTACATTTATATAATTTTTCACAATGAGAAATAGAAAAATAATAATATAATTTCAACTACATATTATCACACAATTTAATTCCTAATAACATACTTAAAGAATCTATACGTTTATGAATTGTAATGGATGAATATTTTCAATTTGTTTATATCAGCAAATTAATTAATTATTATTTTACTAAGGTTTTTATATTTTATTTTAATATTCGTAATTATTAAAACGGTTGTGAACTTTGGTAATATGGATGTTTCTTCTATTATCTTTTATTTTAAAATAATCTAAAATTACATATAACAATTTTATTGATACAAATCCATAAAACACCACTACGTAATTCCTAAACACTTGGTTTTAAACACGCACAATAAATAAACATATGCTAATTTGTATATTTATTCGTCAATCTTTTATATAAATATACAATTTTTTGTTTATTACGAGGAGAACAAATTAAATTCATTAAATTTTGACCAAAGTTCAATCTAGAAGTTAATTATAGAAGTTAATTATGTAAATTAAAATAAAAAACTGAACTAAATTAAAAACATGTTCAAAGTCTCACAATAATTAGGAATAAGCAAAAATTATTTTATAACTTCGTTATGTGAGGTTAAATTAATTTTAAAATTCATAATTATGAAATAAAATTTATTCTACCAATTGTTTAACTTATTATTAACAAAATTATTATTTGTTTTACTTATTGTATTATTCCTCTTATACCATTCACTAATATTTAATTTCATGTTTAAGATATATATATATTTTAACACAAAAAAGTTGTAATTAAAATTTTATATCAACTACAAATAAAACTAATTTATAATAAATATATGTAAATCTCATCTTAAAAATCAATTTAATGATATTAAATTTGTTCAAATTTATTAAAAAATATTACATAAAAGCAAATTATACTATTTTAACTTGGTATCTGTGTTTGAATAAATTTGTGTAAGGATAAGTGGGAGGGAAGGCTTCAACTTGGGATATGAGAATCTAAAGTGGAAAAACATGGGAGCTGCATTTTGCTTGCCAGCTCAATGCAGGTCCATATTAACTTTATTATATGTGACTGCATTGACCAAATATATATCAAAATCAAAAGAGATAAATATAAAAGCTTAGAATAAGATTCCACAATGTTAAATCAATCTCACCCAAATTTTCTATTATCGGCATAGTACAAGTTCTTAAATTGTGTATTCTTTTTATTTTAATTCTTGACTATGAATTATACGATAAAAATGGTATTTTATGCTCCATTCCTGAAAGCACCGATTCACGTGCCATTGTTATGCATTTCTACCTATAATAGCTTACTGGAGTAGGCCAAGACTCGTGAGTTATCCGATGTCATCTCTGTTTTCTATTTTTTTTTTCTCTTTATTCGTAAACTTCACAATTTTCTATGAAATTTAATTAAATTTAATTTTAAGCTTATTTAATTGAAAAAATGTTATTATCTTATCATTTACTATTTTTATTTATAAAAATAATATGATAAAGGAGGGTGAGAAGGTTTACAAAGCAAACAATCATGTGAGAAAATAAATTAACATATTAATAAGATTAAATTATGGTGGTAGGTAATCCTATGAGAAAACATCCGTAAGATCTATCTCAACGGGCTGATATGATAGGATAGGATATATATATATATATATATATATTAACTCTCTTGTGTCCAATTTATTAGATAAATATTTGTTCTTTATCTGTATTTATATTCGTTTGAATATTCGTTTTGCGAATATCTACATAATTTTTTAGTATTTACAAATATCTATTAGTACTCGCGAGTATTTGTAAAAAAAAAATTAATATTTAACAACAAATTTTAATTATAAATTAAAATAAAAATACAATACATAACATTTATAAATTTCAAACAAAGTGCAAATAATCATTTAAATAGTGTTGAATGTTAGTTTACAAATAAATGAAGATTTTTTAAAATCAATTGATGAAAAATAACCCATTCAAAATCAATGTGTTGACGGTTTAATCATTTATTTTATTTTTTATTTAATTTAAATTAGAATATAACATATACCTGTACCTGCCCTGTTAACATACGGGTATAAAAAATACATTTACCCGTTATCTACGTATATTCATTCTCAAAATCAATTCCCTATCTGTTGTGAATTTTATTCGCAGATAATCACAAATACAAATTGTTTTGACATCCTTAATCTACATACCTATATACCTCGTTAACTTGATAAAATATTAGATTAAATATGAACTTGTTTCTTAAATTTTGATAAAAAATATTTCTTTTAAACTTTAAATCAATTTGGTTTTTTTATTTTTAAAAATATATATGAATTTAAACTTATTAAATAAATATTGTTAAATTTATTTAATATTTTAAACATATTTTTCAATTATCATTAAAAGCAAAAAATATGTTAAACAATTTTAAAAATATAAATATTATTATAAAAATAAATTTAAAATATTAAATAAATTTAATAAAATTTAGTAAAAAGACTAAACCTATAAATTTATAAATATAAGGAACTAAACTAAAATAAAATTTTAAAAATAAACTAATTTAAATTTTATATGAAAAAAAAAATTAACATTAAATATTTATGCTATATGTACAATTTTTTTTAACTTAATTTAAAAAATAAATTATGAATAGTTAAAAGTAAGGTTATATTACAGTTAAAATTAATTACTGTAGATATAAAAATACATTACATATTTAAAAATATTTATTTATTATAAAGTTTACTTACTATATTTTCTTATTTTCAAATACAAATTATAATTGTAAATTCCTTTATATAAATATAAAAATCTACTATAGTTTCTACTTATGCAACAAAAAGTAAATATTTATTGTGCATAATAGACACGTGAAATTGCTGAATTTTCCCATTTATAAAGTGGTAATGCATGTGCATTTGTTCAATCTGGTGATGAGGGTAGGTTCTAGCTAAACGTCACATCTTACTGTCAGACAAGTTTGATTGAGTAATATTATAATATAGTCACATCTGAATTATTAAAATATTATGTAAATATTTTTTTTTTAACTTTCTTCTTGCAAATTCTTATTGAGTCAACAAAACTAATAATTTCTTATTTGTTTGAATCAAGAGTAAAAATAAATAAATTATTTATATTAAAAGAAGTGAAAATTAATATGATTAAATAAATAAAATAAAAATTTGCTATATATATATATATTTTTAAAAAGGTGTGAAATAAATTTTTAAAAGTAATTTGATATAAAAATAATTTGAAATATAAATTAGGGTTAAATAAATTTGAAACTAAAATAAAAAATGTTATAAAATCAAAATTATATTAAAATAATATCGTAAAATAAATTATTTTAAAATTTAAAAAGTAAAACAATTAATTGTATCATACTTATTATTTCAATATTTTTATTTTACTTATTTATTTTATTATAGTATTAAAAACAAATATATTAATAAAATATTACGCTATTTTATTTGGTTTATAATTTAAATGTTCTTTATTCTAAATATTAATTTATTTTTATAATATATAGGGGTACACTTATAAAATATTAAATTGATTTACTTTATTTTAAATTGTTTTAAATATTTATTTTATTATAACACTATTTATAAATTATTTTTGTAAATATTTTATTAATATTACTTACAAATTGGTTATATCAAAGATATAATTTGATTATTTGAAAAAAGTTTAATATTTAATATCTTTTAAATTTTTTGCTTTTGTGTTTCGTCTTCCATATTTTTCTTCAAATACATCTCAATAAACAAAAAATAAAAATAAAAAAATAATCCATCCTAAATAAAAGAGAGGGTTGATATAAAACATTTTGTTGTGTCTGAGTTGTTAGGTCTTGATTTTTATCTACTTGTTATAATTAGAGTCGTGTGAACTAGATAACACGATAAGTAAAAGAAACATTTATAAAAGAAGTTAAACATGCAAACCAACATTAATAAAAGAAGTTACACTACAAATTTTAGTAAAATGACAGTACCAACATTAGTAATATTGATTGTTTTCAAAATCCAAAATCAAAACTAAGATTGAAACAAAATGTATTTTTTCTAATTAATCTTGTGAAAGTTTTTGACTTATTTCTCAATTTCAATAGCTTTTTTGGGTTTTAGATTTTGGATCTTAGACTAAGAGGTCTAGTTTTCTTGATCTTATATCTGAAAATGGGATATTTGCTAGGATATTTTGATGTTCCAGTCGGTATGTATAGATAATAATATAATCATAGAATAAGTAATAATATATGTCTTTAATAATAAGCACTTATCTATATGTCTTTAATAATAAGCAAAATAAATTAGAAGAGAATAAGATGAAAACAAAAGAAATAAAAGAGAAGGAGACGAGAGAAAAAGAAATAAAAGAGGAGTTGGCAAGAAGAGAATATAAAAAGGAGTAGATGAGAGTAAAAAAATAAAGAGGAGGAGTTGAAAGAAAAAGAAATTCAAGAAATATATATAAAAAAAAAGGAGAAAAAAAAAAGTAACCACCAAAATAGTGAAGAAAAATATAATAATAAAGATGATGTTTATTATGGATATATTATTGTTTTATCTATTGAGCAATATGAGAAAAAACTTTTAATGGGATAATCGATCAATAATGAGTGCATGATTCTACATCAACCAGAAAACTAATAAAAGAATAATATTTGATTATGTTTCTATTGGAAGGAATTTTACTCACACGACACGGGGTTGAAATTGTTCTGTATTTTTCTTTGTAATTTATATCTTTCAATTAAATATAATAATTAAATTATTCATATTATGATAATTAAATACAATATTAGTAGGTATTAAAGAGTATTTATTGGAAATTAATTTGAAATATGAAGAGTATCCTCTAATTCAGATGTATTTTCTTATATTATAAATATATATTTTTATAGAGGATGAATTAGATAAGACTCTCTAAATCTTAAATTAATTATTGATTAGTATTTTTTTAACACTTATTAATATCACATTTAATTCATATTATATAAATAATTTTTTTATTCAATCAAGCTAAAAATTACAAAAAGAAAAACTCAGAAAACCCCTCAAAATTATATCATCTCCCTAGTTCTTGTGGAGCATGGCTGTTACTCATTTTATTTGTTTTCTCTTCATTTCATATGACGTACATTTGACTTACCTTCCTTGGCGAGTGTCAACTATATGGTGGTAAATGTTCCGTTATCAATGCACTCGCGAATGCTCAATTAATTTAATTATTTGTGTTATCTCATAATTCATACTATGCTTTGCAACATGTTTGGTGACTTCGTTTTCTTTAAAAATTTTCCTAATAATGTGTTGGAAAAAATATTTAAAGAGTAATTACCTTTTATAAAAAAAAAATATAGTAAAATGTGTTTTTTAAAACAACAGGAAAGAAACTAACATTCTAAATTTTTGTAAAAATATTTAGAATAAAAATTAAACAAATAACGAACTGCCAAAAAAATAATCATCAATTAAGATAAGTTAAAAAATCGTTAATATTAATATGTTTTAATTATTAAAAATTTCATATTAAAATATTTTTTTTTTTGTATTTTGGTAGTGATTAATATACTTTTGTCTAAATAGGTAAATCAAAATTCAATAAATTGAAATTACTTTATAAAAAAAAGTATAAAAAAACAACAATTTAAAATAAAATAAATTTAAAAATATTAAATTCAAATATTTTTAAAATTAAATTGCCCCTCAAAACTTAAGAATCAAATGTTATTAATAAATACTTATTGGAAGTGTCTCGGTTTTGTATAATTTATACGGAAAGACATAAGTTATTACATAATTTAGCACTATAATTTCGGTTAACATCTCTATAAATAATGACATGGAATAATAATAAAAAAAAAAACTCTTATCTTTCGATACAATACAGTCATATGAAATTTATTTCATATCCTTAATTGATTAAAGACAAATTTAATTTAATCTCATACAAAAACGATATTTTTTTTAAAATAAATCTATTTTTTAAAACTTTAAAAATAACTAAACATATTCACATTTGATCGCCATAACTATCATCGCATTGAATATAAAAATAGTAATTTATCATTATCAACATGCCTTCACTACCACAATCAATATCACCATCAGGAGCCTCACACTCATACTCCATTATGATTTATGGATATCTACACAACATAAACACTTAAGGTGGTGTTATTTTGACACCACCAAATAAAATACATTCACATGACACAATTTTTAACTAAAATTCTAACATACATTATTATATTAATTAAAGTAGAAGTAAGAGAAAAAATGTGAGTATCAAACAATCTTTTTTCAAACACTTAATTAACACATATTGTTGTTTTTGTCGTATCATTAATAATATTAGTACTTTTTCGTCACAGTACGAAGAGAATGTTGGTGAAATATATATTCTTTATATTGCTTTGCCAGCCTAATACGCGAACAGACAACCTTCAAAAATTACAGTGCATGGCCAAAATGAAGTAAATGCATGGAGGGAACAGTACCTTACTAAAAATAGAAAAAGAAAATCCATTCTGAACAATAATTAAACACCAATGAAAATATATGAAAAGTTCCATCTTTTATTCCATTACATTTTGGAAGTGCTCCCTTCAGTTCATGGCTTCCTCTGCTCAGATCCTAGAAAAAGACGTGCAGGGCTGTATCAGTTCATGTCTAAAACAAAATCAAAACATCACAGAGACTAAAGAATGCTTGATATATATAACATGCAGAGGTATACAGAGAAGAGAAATATTTTACCATAATATTAATGGGGAATTATTTGTGTGGTGGAGGAGGGGAAGGGTATTTGTATGGCTTAGGAGGTGGCGGAGGAGAGTGGTAAACTGGGTGAGGGGAAGGTGGCTTATTGTGCGGTGGAGGTGGAGGAGATGGATATTTGTACGGCTTCTTGTGTGGTGGTGGCGGTGGCGGTGGAGAGTGGTAAACTGGGTAAGGCTTCTTCGGCACCGGAGGAGGGGGAGAAGGGTATTTGTAGGGTTTCTTTTTGGGTGGTGGTGGTGGTGGTGGAGGAGTGGACTTGTATGGTTTATTTGGCGGTGGAGGAGAGTGGTGGAGTGGATGAGGAGGTGGTGGGTGGTGGTGCACTATTTGAGATGGTGGTGGTGGATTGGGATGGTGATAGGGTTTCTTGTGAGGTGGTGGTGGAGACACATACTGGTTTCCTGAAATTTGAAATGGGAGACTGAAAAATATTATGGCCAATGCAAGAATGAGAGAAGCAGAAGCCATTAGAAACCCTATTTTCCTTTTGGTTTTGGTTATAGGGTTATGTTGAGAACCCCATTTTATAGCTCTAAGCATCTTCCTAAACTTTAATTGTTTTCCTTTAAACACAGTACATGCATGCATGAATTACCATTTTGTTATTGGTTTTTTAGGAGCAAGTGTCCCAAAGCGTTTTGGAACGGTTGCGACCCTAAGTGTTTTTGGAACGTTGGATTTTGATTTCATAGGCTGCGTGCTAATTAAGAATGAAACCACGTTTATTTTTCTCTACTTCCCAAAACTTATATAGCATCGTATGTTTAATTAACCTTGATTCCAAGTTTATAGCGTTGACAAATTTCATTCCCGAATTTATTTATTTTATATTTTCTTTTACTTTTTTTCATGCCTAATTTTAATTTTTTTACGTCTGGCCGTCTGGTTTAAACGAAACCAAACCATTTACATTGTATTCGGATGTAAAGATTTATTGTTAAGAGGAAATAAGGAGGCATGATTTGAGGGTCATTTGAAGGTCACAGACATGTTAGTTGGAGATGAGAGAAAGAAAGAAATCGTCAGATTGTTTGATTTTCTCATCTCTCATCTCATGAGCATATTTGAGGGTAATTAATAATAAAATATCTATCCTTAACTTATTTATACTTAATGGTAAAATACCATTTAATTATCATTAAGTGTTATAATCGCTACAATGTTTTTATTATCTTTGCAATTATATATAAATTAATAACCCCAATTATCACTAATAATCTTGCATAATTATTATTTTTTTTATCAACAAGAACAAATATATTAATAAGAGTAATAGAGTTGTTTCAACTCAAATACAATAAACAAAGAAGGAAGAATAAGAAAAAAAATCAATAACAAATCTAAACAATACATATTTCTCTCCCATAATTGTTGCCCACCAAATTGTAAGAAAAAAACATAACCAAAAAAGATGACTTGGACATGAACTTGATCTATCACTCTTGTTGTTCAGTTTGAATCCTACAAAGAATCGTAAACAAAAAATCACATACTAGTATAGATTCCCTAATCAGAAAAAAAAAAAGTCATCTCAACAAAACTATTCCTGCATAACTATGATAATGATGTAAAAATAAGACTTTTAAAATTACACTAACAACAGTAATTAATGTCCAAAATTTTTATAATTTTTATAATTTTTTTAATAGGTAAATATACTATTTTTATTATTATTATTTTCAATTTAGTCATTTAAATCTTTTTAATATTGTAGATTATATTCAACATCAAGGACAATGTGACAATTTTGTTTTTATTTTAATTGAACTTAATTTTTAATTTATTTTATCAATCAAATCACTCACAAATTTTCATAAATTTTATTTTTAAATCTATTCATTTTTACCTCTAAATTCCTTAAAAATAACAACACAAATTTCATCCTCTAATTCATTCAAATTTATCACCTAAATATCTCATATCAGTTATGATAAGATAATTTTTTAGAATAAAATTGTTTCTCACATTCGATAGAGAAAAGTTGAGCATGTAAACAAGATTCATAAAATTATTTTAAAATTTTTAAGTTAAAAGTTACATTATTTTTTGTGAATTAATTAAACTCTTGTTTTATTATTGTAGAATATTTTGTGTGAATATTTTCGAAATAATCATAGTTTCTTTATGTTCTTAGCATTCTACATGTTATTGATTGCGTTGCAGTATACATTATTTATCAAGTGAGTTTGTAGTTCTGTTTTGTAGTTCTTACATTAAAAATGAATAGAATTTGTAAGATATCAAATAACTGTCTGGCATTGTTTCTTCCTAGGGAAAGTTTTAAGAGAACTTGTAAGCGTTTTCAAATCCGTTTTACACAACAAATGCGTTGACCAGTTAGATTTCAGACATTGCAAAATAAATGTTACATGTTTACATATAGGCCATTTATAGATAAGTTATTCAATTTTAATTTTTATAGTTGGTTGTGATTTTATTTTAATTTTAGAGTCCAATAAGTGTCCTCGCATTTGATATCAAACATTGAATAAATTTTCATTTGCAGATTTCAATTTTACTTTTAGACCTATGACACAAAAGTACATACATTACAACATTATTTCTAATTAAAAATGTTTAGGAAATTGAAATGTCTCAATCTGTGTAGAGATTGAACTCTATATAATTTAATACTGGGATAAGAAATATGATATCGTCGTAAGTGTAATTGTTTGCCATATATATAGATATTATACTTTCACAGTACATAAAATAATCATTTAATAGTTAATTATATTAATACTTATTATATATTTTATTTTTAAAATGAAATTATTAAAGTATTATAATATTATTAAAACAAAATTATGAAATTGATCTCTATTTAGTAAAAATATGAATATATATATATATATATATATATATATATATATAATATTTATTTGGATGTAAAGAAACTGACCTTTACTCATCCGAGAAATTTGGGGATGAACTTTTGGAAGCTCTGAAGTGCCGAACCATTCTGATACCGGCAAGAAAGGTACCGAAAACATTCAAATTAAGTACAAATCGTCGAGAATAGTAATTGTAAGTCAAAAGTCTCATAATTGATAAAATAGACAAAATTAAACACTAAAGTTCATAATATTATTATTTTATTTTAAGATTTTAGAATTAAAGTGATGTATAGACTCAACACTAATATCATAGCTGATGATTCCGAGTAACTGAGGCATAACCACAACTAAAAGAAAAATATATCATAAAGAAAAGGGACTCATGCATGTGAAAAAAGATGGTTGTAAATAGTCCAAGTGTGAATTAAAAGTCTCATGTTTAATAAAATAAACAAAGTTAAATACTATATAAAAATAAAAATCCATAACATCATTGTTTCAATAACAAAATAAATTTGTAAATCTTTTATTTTTTACACGATGTAAGATCTCCTGAATTCAAAAGAAAAAGAAAACTCCATAATTACATTCACAACATAAAAGTTGTTGTTGGGTCACAAATTAAATGTGTTAGAACTTCATGATTTTATACAATTACTACTTTATAGATAGTAAAAGTTAAACTAAAGTGACTAGAAGTTAAACTATTATTATGCAGAGAATATATATGTGTTGAGTAAAAAAAGTTATAAGAAATTCGTTAAGAGTGTGCCAGAAAGAAAAAAAAAACACACTTTCACAAAGTGAGAATGCTAAACATATTTTAACAGTTATACAAGAAAGTGACAATGGAGCGGAGAAAAGTTTCACTATATTTGTTTTTACTTAAAAAAAAAAAAAACTAGTTTAATGGGTATAAAAATTGCCTTATTTTCATCTTATTATGTAAAAGATTTATTGGCATAAGTCTAAATATTTATTCAATGATTTTTTCTCAAATAGAAAATTTAAAACCAAAAAATAATATTATAAAAAAACTTAACGTAAAAAGAACACGATATAGCGCTAATTGAGGATAAAAAATTATAATTTAAAAAATTAAATAAAATATCAAATAAAATAAGGACTTCTGAATAATTTAAAACTATGAAAATTATATCATCCATATCATTTCAATAAAAAAACAAATTCAAATAGTACCGATTGCATAAAAGATTTATTTGTCATCAAGTGATTTCACCAATCACATGGAATGCTTTATTTTTTTTTTACTGAAAAAATATCTCATTGACTTATAGAGATAATAATATTAACAATATTTCAAAAGATAGCAATAAACTTAACAATGATAAAGTTAATTAATTAAATATCGGAAATGGAATTGTCCTTATTATTCGTTTGTGTATGCTAGTAGCCTATACCTATGCTTAATTGTTATAATATGTGATTATTTATGTATTTTGGATTCATATCTATGTCCTCTTATACGAAGGCTAAACCTAGGTAGGCATCAACTTGAGTTCTTAGTTGTTAACGGTCGTATATTCTAATGCATGAATGAATAAAACTTGCCTCAATCCCACAATTACACAAAACAAATAAAATAATAACACAAATCATTTAAAAGCAACTTAATGGTTTAAATCCGGATCCACTTTTCTAATTTGAATAAAAAAAAGTAAGAAAATACCCTTTTTATTTAATTTACATGCGTCAAGGTGGAGCATAATTTCAGAGAAATCAAAATTTATCAGTCTTATTTGAATATATTAACTTATAATATTTGTTTATATTAATTTAATATTATATATTTGGTATACATAGTTCATTTAATATAATAAATATTAACATATTTCATTTTTAGTATAATAAAAATAATTACAATTTTTGTATAATAATTTTAGTTCTGTTAATTTTATTTGAAATCCATTAATGATAAACTTAATTGAACTTATAATTAGTTTTTAGTATTTCTACATGTGTTTATTAAAGAAAAAAATTAACTTAGCCCTTTCATATTATAGTGTGAAGAATTAAAATTGGTTTGGGTAAAAGAAAGTTGGGAAATGCTGAAGATTTGTTCCCCTCTTTGAAAACGAGATTAATTAATATAAGTGAAAGTGGCATAGCAGATCCTGATGGATCTGAAGTGGAAAATGAGTTTATAAGAGAGAGATTGGTGTCTTGGGAGGCATCTCAAAAAAGCATGTCGGTTGATTTTAACAAGTTTCTCAAAGGATGTCGGTTTTGACATTAAAATAAGTATGATTTGTAGAATCAAATCTGCAATTGGTCATTTGCATGTGAGACAAATTGGGCACCCTTTCATCATCACCACCCGTTATCAGTATTCTTCACAAAAAATATTGGAGTAGGTGGTCACCAATCTAATGCATTCTCTTTCTTTCCTTTGATTTTTTTTTGTTTGACTCTTTTCGAAATAAAAAATAAATTATGAATTTGAGATCAGTCATTTCTTTAAAATATACCAGTTTTTTTAGTGAATATAAAGGTATAATTTTAAATATCAACAAAAAAAAATTTAGTGTAGGTACAAGATGAAATCAATATTTTCATAGTTCAGATGACCAGACACATCTCAACCAAGTTCAGAACCTTCAAATATGAGAGGATCGATACAACATTAATCGTTAGGCAACGTTGAAGGTATTACAAAAGTTACGATAATTTATGAAAAGAATCTAAATGTTATTAAAAAGAATAAAGAAGATAAAGAATATAATGAAGATTAGCGAATAGGTAAAAAGTATCTTAAAACTATTTACTATCATTTAATATTATCATATTTTCATGGAATTAATACATTTTCATTTTTAAACTTAAAAAATAAATGGTTAACTTTTTTTTTTTAACTCAATGATAATAATCATTTAAGCTTCAACGTATCAAATTATATCAACAAGTCAAACATTAGTTGAAAATACTTGTATTTAGAACAATTTAAATAATAAAATTAAAATAATTATATCTACTATTTTTTAAATTTAAATATAAAAATTAATTATCTACTGAGCACTGTACCCTAGATCTGACCTACCCACCTTAAACGAAAAGCTAAAGAAGTTTTTGGAAGTGATGATTGGATTAGTTTAGCCAAACTAAGTGATTGTTTGTATAAAATTATTGTCATAGTCCTTATATTTGGTGGTGCTGTGCCGACACAAGTTCTTGAAAACTTGAATTGTGGTGTCCCAAAGATGGTCCTTATACAAGTCATATGGTGATCTAGAGGGAAGAATTTTTATTTGTGATCAATATATACAAGTACAAATAAAAACAAAAATAGAAAAAATAACTTTATAACCTACACTAAATGGTCTAAATAATATGTGACATCTTTTATAATGCATGTAGAAGGCACAAACCAAATGTCATGTTTTGTAAAACATTGTTTTGTGACAACTGAAATGTGATAGTAGGAACAAAAAGTGTCAAAAGATATTGAATGGATATTTGTTTGTAAGACTATAAAGAAAACGTACTTATTCAATTTCTACCTTACATGCGTTAAACAATCTATATATTTAAATTTTTAATTTTACTTTTGTTTGTAAAAGGGTCGGGAGGACCAAACTGTTCCTTTTATTCAATCAATTCTTTATTATTGATAAAAAAATCTTATGATTATTTAATTTGTTATCATATTTTTATCTTATTATATTTTCACATCAGAGTTATATCATATATTCTTCTATTAAATTATACTGTTTACAAAACAAATTTTTAAAATTTAAAGCAAATATAATTTACATGCATTATTTTCTCTAAACCCATTAGGACGTTTTCAAAAACAAATAAATTAACAAAAGTTGATATTACAAATGAAATAATTCTCGATCAAATTTTTCTAACATAGTCAATGTCTTTTAACCCTTGCTTTAGCCATTTCAATATTAAGTGATTTTTAAGAGAATTTAAATTTAGGGTTAAGTATGTTTTTAGTCCCTGAACTTTAACCAAAAATTGGAATTCGTCCTTGGTCGAAACTTTGATAAATTTTGGTCCCTAAACTTTAAAAATGAATGGATATAGTCCTTTTAACCCAATTTTGTTAATTTCTTTTTAGGTTTCAAATACATTTCTCAGTAAATATTGAGTTGAGAATGTGTCAAACGGCGTAAACAACTCTCCAATATTTACTGAGAAATGTGTTCGAAACCTAAAAAAAAGTTAACAAAATTGGGTTAAAAGAACTATATTTATTCCTTTTTAAAGTTTAGGGACCGAAATTTATCAAAGTTTCAACCAGGGACGAATTCCAATTTTAGACCAAAGTTCAGGGACTAAAAACATACTTAACCCTTAAATTTATATAACACGATGAAAACTACCAAAATTACTCTTTGCAAGTTCTCATCCAACTGTATGTTTGGGCATTTCTTTTCCTGCACCCCAATAATATCTAGCTGCACCCCTGTACCTTTTATGAAATGACCCTTTTAAGTTTCATAAAGTGACTTCCACAAAATATGAAATTCATTTCATAATGAATTTTTTGAACCACATATAAAGCTTTCGAGAACATGTTTTCAGGAATTGGAATTTCAAAACATGTTAAAAAAATTCTTTTCAAAAGGAACTTTCTTAAATTTTATTTTCGGAATACATTTCTTAAACATACGAGATACATTTTGAAACAAGTTTTCTATAATAGAATTTCTAAAACAATTTCTTCAAAATGATACTTATAATATATTAAAAAATAGAATTTAAGTTTAATTTAATTTAATTAAATTAATTTATATATAAGATTTATATATATTTATATAATATAAATTTATTTTATATATAATTAATATAAGATTTTTAACACACTTTATTTTACGGAGATATGTATATTTTAAAAGAGATTTTGTACTAAAAGTGATCTAGTAATGATTCAATAAAAGATAATAAATAACTTCGATAAATAATAAATCTTGTTATAATAAATTTTAAATTTATCTAATATATTTTAATAAATAAACTTAAATTTTTTTATAAAATCTATTTATAAAATAATATTTATATTTAAAAAAAAAAATAAGAATCATAGTATAATATTTTTTTTTTTCAAAATTAAGGTTTTGTTATTGGATTCGAATGCATTGCTTGTAATATTGTAAAATTGTAGGTATGTTATGATCAATTGCATTTGGATGGAGTTTGCTACAAATAAGGTGAACATGTACCCTTACAAATAAGTTCATGCTTGTATTTGCCCACATCCTCCTTTTATTATATTTTTCCAAAGTCTTGTTTTTTTCCTCACATTATTTCAGGCAATGTGACAACACAAGAAACACATTCATTCCCCAATAGGTAAAAAAATGGCCACAAAACATCTTTATCTGACTTTTTTTAAAATAAAAGTGATGTCTCTGTACCTTAAGTGATGTGATAGATAATGATTATAGAAAAGAAAGAGATGGAGAAAAGTGCAAGGTGAATGTAAAATTAGAATATGAAAAACAGAGGGTTAAACTTGATAAGGAAAAGGGTGAATTATTTAGAGCATGGTTTTTCTGAATATTCACTCTCCTTGATTTTACTTGTGTTACACAGAAACAACTTTCATTTTGACAAACTTTTTTTTTTTCTTTTATGCAAGACTTTTGTAAGTAATTCACATCTTGATAACTTTTTTAACGCTCTACCCGTTTTAACGCTATGTTTAATTTTGAGAAAAAAAAAATAGAAAGATGAAAATAAAGGACAGATAAATTGAGTAAAGAGAAATTAGTTGAAAATAAAATAGAATAATACTTTTTGGTTGAATAAAATACAATTCTTTTAAATGGTGTAATTGGATTGGTTTAATAAGAGATTCACCCCTTACAAATTGAAGTTGGAAAAATGATTCTAATGGGTTTATCAGATTAAGAAAAACCAAAAGTGCAAACTCAAATCACCCATATCTAAACGGGCTAAAAAAATGACCTAACGTAGCCTACAAGTCCCCAATAAGATATTTGGGTCCAATTTAATTGAAAACAAAAAATTTTAAAAATAATTACAAATTAGAAAAATTATATATTTACTTACTTTTTAGAATTTAAATAAAAAATAAATTATTTTCAATTTTTAATTTGACATACAAATTCTAGGCTAGGTATTTGTTGTAATAAAGTAATGTTTTTTTATTTAAAAAAATATAATTATTGATTTTAAAATGGACTGGTATGATATAAGTTCATTTAGAACACAAACTAAAGAAATGTACATGTCAAATTTGACTCACTTAAATTAATATTTTTTTAGTTAGATTCAAATTTTACGAATTATTTAAACGAATCTATTAGGTGACCTTTTTTTTTTCCAACTCTTATTTTGTCAACTTTAAATACAACCAAAAGTAGAGATAAAATAATATTCTTTCTGTTTTTTATAATTTTTTTCCTGTCTTACAATTTTTTTTTTTCCATTCACTTACTTTGTGCACATTAACACTTTTACGACTTTAATGACGGTTAATTAGGGATTGCGAGTAAAAAAGAAAAAAACTTCATAAGACTTTTGCGATAAATTTACATTTTTAACCATGATTACGAATGAATTTTTCATAGTTTAGTGTTTTTAACTATAATTGCATCAATAACCATCGTTGTATGTACTTAAAAGGATAATTATTAGTATAAATGTCATTCTTTAAATTTGTGCTTTAGTATTATTCTTCACTTTCTATCATGCATGTCACACATATCTCTTGCATTGCTTGCACCACCCCACTTTCACAGGTCGTGCCTACGTTTTCAAGGCCATTATCATTGCCATTAACAGTTGCTAAGTCAATTTTCTTGTCTCACCTCTCTTCATATCATTGTTATGATTTACTAATTTATATTGAGTTTTTATTGAAAAGTCTTTTTAATAAGGATCAATTGACATTGAAAATCAGTTATTTAAATCATCAAACACCTTCGAAATAAAATTATGTTAGAAATTACTATAATAAACTATACATACACTCTAAATTTCATTAATCATTTGTTATTATATGAAAATTTATAAAAAATAAAAAATAAAATAATGGAATACAAAACATGGGAACCACTTCAAAATCATGGTAAAAATTGTACTTCATGAAAGATAAGCAAACATTAAAGTAAAACATTAAACTACTTATATTGATCTCTATAAATCAAAGCTAAATTAGCTAACTTATTGACACAATGATTTCCTTCAGAACAAATATGAGAAACTTTGAGCTACATAGGCTTACAAAAATGCAAGCATTGATATCATCTCCCTCTAAGACTCCTCTAAAGAACTACTCGTTGATCAAATAAATCATGACACACTAAAGAATAATCACTCTCCAACCAAAGTCTTTGAAAGCCCTCACTCCAAACATACATGCTCTAATGCATAAATGACTCTCATAAATTCAGCATAAATAGAATAGTTTGTAAAAATAGCTAAAAAACTATTCATATATTCACTGAACTTCCTCTAAAAATACCAGTACATAAAGCCAAATCATGACAACTCCTAGTTGCACCATCAATATTCACCTTAAACCGATTGACAAATAGAACTTGCTATGTTACTCCATAAATGAAACCACCGTATATTTCCTAGTTTGAATATTGAAAAATTTCAGCACAAAAAAATAAGAGTCAATATTACTCACATATTTAGATATCTTTTGAGTCATACGTACTAACTCCATAATTTGAAAAATACAAAAGGAATTACATTTGGATCTTGAAATCTATTATGAGTTCTTATCCTCCAAATCATCCAAATAATTTCAATAGTGAAAGTCACTTTAATCTCTTTAAACAAAAGACTACAAGGAAAATTCATAAACTGAACAATAAAATTCAAAGAAGAAAATTGCAAATGTTGAAAAGTTTCCTTTGATCATGCCCACAACTGTATAGCAACAGAAGAAATGAGAGAAAAATATTTAACATTATTACCACACAAATAACATATAGAACATAAAATCACTATTTTTTTAACTTTCAGATCAATAGATAAATGATCATACAATAACTTTCAAATAACAAAAATTTTAGCTCGTGACATATCATCCAACTAAATCAAATTTTCTTAATCCACACATTTTATACCAAAAGAGCACACCTTTCTTGTAACTTTTTTTGAGAAAACACCACTGGTATAATGCAGAATCCAATGAGATCCATTCTTATCCTCATTAACTATTAAAGAAGAAAAATCATATAAATTTAAAAGTGACAGACAGAAGAAAAGAAAAGTTATAATGAGTATTAATAAACATATTTATTTTCATTTAAAGAATTTGATGGATACAATAATGATACTTATAAGTGTTATTTAATATTTTTTATTTTTTATACATATTTTATTTAATACTGTATTATTTTAAACATAATGATATTATATATTTTTAATAAATATTAGATTTATCCATTTATAACAAAATTCATTTTATTTTCCCTCTTTCCTAACAAAATAATTAAGTATATTTCTTTTTTTTCTTTTCAGCAGTATTTTCTTAGAATACATTATGAATATTTTAAAAATATAACTTCTTAGTTTCCATTTGTTATAATATAACGACTTATCATGTTTTTTATTTTTTTCCATGTTTCCTTTATTATCATGATTAAAGCACTCTTGATAAATATATCATATATTTTCTGGTTTTAATTCTATCAATAGAGATATCATATATTTTATTTTTCATTATTATCATCAAATATTATGCATTATGATGGTATATTAGATTTTATTATTCCCCTTATATAATGAGAGCTTGTAATTTATATATTGGAAAGTTTATAATAAATCAATATAAAAATTCTCATTGAGTTATTTTTCATCAAACACCTCTTAGATATTTTTTTTCTCATGATTTATTCATATCTAACAACAGCAGAACTCAATATATCTTAACTCCTTTTTTAGGTGTTTCTAGATATAAAACCAAAGAAATAAAACATCTTTGCAAACATCGGCTTGCATATTTAATGAAAACATTAAAATTTACTTTTTAAGTTTAAAATTTGTAATCTATGGCACAATATTAACAATATCAACAAGACGGATCTTTTCTATGACATGATTCTCCAATTTTTTTAATATTTATACAAATGAATGTATAATTAATATATTTTTTTATTAAATATTTTATTTTCATCCATTTGGGATCAATTTGACAAGTGCAAATGTCTCTTCAATGTGGTGAACTTGGATTAGATAAAAAATGCATTAATTATAACTTTAGTGTCTTTTTTTGTAAGTAGGTTGACTTCTTTAAAGAGATAAGTCTGACTTCATTTTCACAAGACACAAATAAGATAATTCTTAATTGAAAATTATAAAAAATATGCTATAATTTACATAAATTATGCTGTGATCGATATTTTTATATTTTATATATATTATTAAATAAGATTCCATTTTTTATATTTATATAAATTAATATATAATTTTTTTTAATTTTAATATATTTTATATATTTGACATTCTTAAATTTTTTTATATATATAAAATTTTAACACTTCTAAAATATTTGTTAAATATCTGTCGCTAACAAGATCAAAATAATTTCTAATTTAGATCGTTTCTCAACAAAAAAATTCTCCAACTTTAGCAGATAAATATATAACTAATATAATATTATATTGACAGGTATATTGGTGCATATATGTTATAAAATCCCACTGTCAAAATGTGATACCTGGGGCAACTCCAATGCATACCCTGTTACTTTTTGTTTTTGAAAAAGGAAAAAAATTCATGCTTACATCAATTCACGTGCAAATGGACAAGCAAATAGATAACTTTGATATGCAAGTCAGATTCTTTTGTTCATGAATGATTGAGTTAATCACAATGGGGACAGAGAAAACTATTCCAATCTACTTTGTATGATTCACTGCATATGATAACATGAATCTAGATTGCATGTTCTTTTTTCCTTCTCATTCAAAACCAATATTTTTATTATGTAAAATGTTAACAAAAGTAGTAATAATCTTCTGAACATCCAATGAACACATTTAACACCCGAGCTTGTACGAAAAAACTCATATTGACTAGAAATGAGAAAATAGAGCACTATATAAGAATAAAGACCCATAAACCTAACGTCTTAAGGTTTTGGATTGAGAGTGGTGTCAGTGTCTTATGTGGTTAGGCTCAGATCTCATTGATGTTGTTCTCCCCAATGAAACTCTCTCAGTAAAACCTGACACAAAATCCTTATGAAAAATCTCATATTACACATACCAAACATATTTATGAGATTTTGAAAAGTTAGATCTGATAACAACGAGTTGAACAATAAGGAATTGGTTTGGTGTAAAAGAAATATCCGAAAAAAGAAAAATGGTAGAGTATATATATAAAGACGAAATGAGATGAGTGGGTTTGATAGTCACGGACGAGTGATTCCCATATGAGGAGGCAAATGACATGAGGTGCGACAAAAGTGTCACAATATCTTTACTAATAATTACGATAACGAACATTTGCAGAGACTATACTGTCTCTGTTGGATGCTCAGCACTGTGTATATGCATACCCACCACACATTCATTCATTCATTTACTTAACGCCATTAAAATCTTTCACCAAATCAACAATGACGTGAGACCTAACCCTAATTCTCAGCAACCACGGCATTGCCCTACAGTGCATGCTAACATGCAAACACATCAGAGAGAGAGTTTCAAAAGTGGTCAACATGGTCAGGAATATTTCAAAATGATAGGCTAAAAAGGCTCATCTTTAAGCAGAGGAATGTCAACAAAAGCACATAAAAAATGTGAACGCCGTTTATCAAGTTCTATATAGTAATAACCATTTTTCTAATTTATAGTTTATGTTATAATTAAATGATTGATTAATGTTAAATCAATATTTTCAATTAGAGAAAGTAGTTTGGCGTCTGATAAATAATATTTTATGTGTAAAAATTCATGATTATATTTTTTATTTGTGTGCTGCCATGCACGTTTATACTACTCTTGGTATCTTGGTCTTATAATAACACTTTCTTGAAAAGTAAGGAATTAATTAGGTATATGTGATCCCAAATTCCTACTGCTTTATTTTAAGTTTTCTGTAGCTTTAGTGGGTATTAATTATATATGTTAATTATAGCTAGAAAACAATGATGAAATTGAAAGGAAACCAGGCTTTGTCGTTTCCATTGGAATATATCGAATACGTGAAGATTCTCAGCATCCTCGTCTGTTGAGCTTTGTGCACAACCTGGCTGGCTTTACCGTATTTTCTTTTCTGTCTCAAATTCAACTTTTCATGAAATTCAATGAAACAGTGAATTTATTCAGATGTCTATCACTGTCAAAGAGAGAGTACTGAAGAAAAACATAAGAGTTACAATTTATAGAATCGAAATCATAGTTAATATACCAATTAGACTTCTTTTTGATAACAAAATAATCTCAAAGCAGTTTTAAATAAGTCCATACATACATAACAGGCATTTTCTTTAATGTTTTTTTTTTTTTTTCATTCTGCCTAATATTTTCCTTATTACAACGTTGACTTTCCAAAATGATGATTTGGCTGTGCTGACTTGAGGTCAAGGTCCAAAGAACTCGGTACCCATGACACGATGTTGTTGTTGTAGTTGTTCTCTCTGTGAAAATCCACCATTCATATTTCTCACCATTCCTCCAACACCCAAAAAGTCTAAGGTCAACTTATCAGAACCTCCAAAGTTTACACTAAGATTCTGGGGCAACTTATTGTTGGACTCGTCCACGTTGTGGAACCCACAAAGGTTGTTTTCGTTCCCTTGCATGTTCCTAAACAAGGGCGTGTTTCCATTGGCAATAGAGTTCATCAACCCTTGAAGATTATTGTGGTGGTGGTGACCATTTTCAGCTTTGGAACTACACATTCCTCTAAGTAAAGAAGAAGCGCTGGTGGTTGTGGTTGAACCCATTTGAGACGCTTTTTGAAGCAACACAGTGGCAGACATATGAGGGGACGATACGTTTTCCAATGAATCACCAAAGAGCGAGGAAAAACCTGAACCAACATGGTCACTTACTGCAGGGTTGTTACTAACATAGAGTGGTGGTGGTGGTGGTGTTGTTCCGTGGTCACTGCCACTTATGTTGTTGAATTGATCAGAGATAATGGTGCTAGTGCTGTTGCTACTAGGGAAGAAGCTGAGGTTGAAGAGATTGGAATCAGGAGCAGCAACTGATGAAGAATCGGAGTTGTTGGTGTTGCCATGAAGATCAGTGAGCTGCATTAGGCCATGGAGTTGTTTGTTTGAGAATATTGCTCCTTGCTGCGATTGGTGTTCTTCAAACAATGTTTGATTGGTGCTGTCATTCATGAAGAAAGCTGAAGAAGGCATTGATTGTGGTGAGTGTCCAAATGAAGACTGGTTTAGAGGTGGAATCAAGTGCTCAAACTTCACAGCTGCACCAACACTTCCAAGGCGCAAGATGTTGTTAGTGGTTGTTTGGTTCTGATTTTGAACTTGGGAAAGTTGAGTACCCACTTGGGATAGGGTTAAACTAGTGTGATTCGTGCCAAACAAATGAGTCCCGAAAGGGTTTAAGCTACTGGGGAATCTTGCACTCTCTTGTGCTAGAGCATCGCAGAACGCCCTATGAGTGATGAAACTGTCACGCCTGCATCAAAAACATACTGCAACAAATCAAATTATACGTAAATTAACTACATCTTTATTACGTCGAGTTGGATTCAAATTATATATGTTATATGTGTGTTCCTGTGAGTGAGTATAGAATATAATAATCAAAATGTTCCTAATCAGCTCAATAAAAAGCGAGTATGCCACCACATCAACACATAAAATTCTTAAACAGAAAACCATATATTTACTTTAAGAACGTATATGGGTAACCTAACACCGTCCAACCTAAAGAATTTTGGAACTGCTGGAGTTCAAGATATATATCCATTATTTAACAAACCAAATCCAAAGGTAGTCAAATATAAAAATAAATAAAGTAAAAGCATAATAGGAATCATATATTTTCTTGTTATTGGAACTGCAAATTTTGAAAAGAAAACTACAATGGAAACAGAGGGCCCAGGGGAGCATTATACCAAAGAAATCCAAATCGAAGTGCCACTTTAAGGTCTCTCTCCTTGAACAATAAAAGAGAATTATTTTCAGGTTTTGATGAAAGTCAATTATCATAAGACCGAACATGGGGCCAGATCAATAAATGCAAACAACCTCAATGCTTGTCTATTTTCTACGATGAGAATTCGTTTGAAAACAGTCGTACAATACAAAAATTGCCGATAGAAGTGGCGAATTAATGCGGAGAATATGTTTAGCAATTGCATAAATAAATAATGGGGTGGCAGTGGTGACAATTATTCAGCTCGGACCCATTGCAAGAAGATAAGTGTATTTATATTTGAACCGAGCCAAGCCGAAAGAGAACAAAAGGCAGCATCTCCAACTCATGTGAGAACAAACCCAGTATCACTGTGCCTGTTGCCTTTGCAAAGTTGTTTAACTACACGTGAATGGGAATAAGGGTGAGGGCACTGTTCCCGAGGAACAAAGTTGAACTTGCTTGTTTTTTCTTCTCAAAGCATGTCAATTTTGGTACCCCATTTCAACAGGGTACTCACGTGCGACCACTCTTCTGCCATGCCTCCACTAACACCCAGACACAACCTAACAGGGAAATCAATGGAGAAACCTCTTCTTCACATTTAACTTCTCTTTGGACCCTTTACTCAAGCTACATATCCTTACAATTTTTCTTGACGGTGTAACTTTCTCATTATTATCAAATAAGCTAAATTATTTAGTTTGCATTTAGACATGCTTATGATAAAAATGCATCAAGCTTCAAAGCTTTTACTAGTGCGAAAAATTCAAAACCAGCTAACATGTCCGAGAAACCCTAATTATTTGTGATGGTGTGTGTATGGTATACACACATTAGATGAAGAATGTATAAAGTGGAGGAGAAAGTGAGATGAAAATGGGTTGTTACCTAGAGAAGAGAGTGCCACAGTCACATCTGTACTCTCTAGTGCCACAAGTCTTAGAATGTGCTTTCCAATCAGATTGAACAGCATATTTCTTTGAGCACTTTTCACACTTCCACTTCTTCTCACCATGCTTGCGAGAGTAGTGCTTCTTGATCCCAGTGAGGTCTCCCAAAGCCCTTGAAGGATCATGATGGACACAGGTGGGCTCGGGACAAAGATAAACCTTTCTTTTTTGCTCTTTTGTACTCTTCTGCTTTAGCTTCCAAGGAAGGTTGTGTCCTCTTCTGTGAAGCTGTAGGTTTTGCTCCCTTTGGAATCCTTTATTGCACACCTCACATATAAACCTGTTTGTTGCCATTAGGGTCTTGGGAGATAGTTCTATCACCTCTGCGTCTGGATCTTTTACCCCCCATGAAAATGACAAACAACAAATTATTAAAAAACCCTTTTGCTTCAATCACTTGCTCAAATTCAATACGCACAACAAACAGAAGAATAATCTTTCTTTTTTGACCCATGTTTTAGAACCACGTTGGCACTTTAACAGTAGTGATAAAAGAAACACAAATTTTAAAAAAATCATTAAAAAATTTAAACTAGAACTTTCATGCTTCTGAGACTCGTGGAGGAGAGCAAATCCAACCGTGAATTGAATGTCTTCACAGTAAATTAAAGAAGTCAATAGCCCTTACTCATATTCATGATTTAGGGTTTCGATGTGTTTGTTATTTAGAAAATGAAAAAAAAGGGAAATAAACTGCAAAGGATGTGTATATATGTGTGTGTGGTTTAAGTAATGAAATTCAACTAAGCTACTTGCTTGGTGTTCCAGGTTGATTCCTCCGTTTCTTTTGAGGCACTGTGATTGGAGCCACAGTGGAAGGTTGATGCTGTGCTGTAATCTGAGGGCTTTCTTCTCTGATTCCCAAGAATGGAGTGGATGAGGAAGCTGCCGCCATAACTTTTTTGCAAATCTGGAACTAATATCTGAACCAAAAGTAAAACCTATCAGATATCCGAATATCCTTCTGCTGCTGAAAGAAAAAAAAAAAAAAAAAAAAAAAAAAAAAAATATAAAAAAAAAAAAAAAAAAAAAAAAAAAAAAAAAAAAAAAAAAAAAAAAAAAAAGAAGAAAAAAAAAAAAAAGAAAAAAAAGAAAAAAATAA